>Ga0302277_1000947_pt1 | contig 22071 bp, 16 predicted proteins | sample III_Bog_N3_1_FD_198759 | JGI IMG/M metagenome (GOLD analysis project Ga0302277, IMG submission 198759) | Peat permafrost microbial communities from Stordalen Mire near Abisko, Sweden - III_Bog_N3_1 | ecosystem: Environmental > Terrestrial > Soil > Wetlands > Peat | place: Sweden: Abisko... | reverse complement strand
ATAAATAACCGGTATGTAATTGCTGCTAATACTACTATTCATGCCTATGGAAGTATTGGTGTAGGAATTAGTTGCTATGATATTGCAGAAGGAACTGATAACCGCAATGGACCCTATATAAAAATATTGAAGGATAATAACGATACCATTTATTATTCCCGAATGGATGAATTAAGCTTCGCCACCATGCGTTTTATTAACGGACACATTGACTATGCAGCCATGCACAGCCGTATTGATACTATTGAATATAGCTTTTTACAAGATAATGATAAACTGAATATTTATAAAAAAATAGTGAATAGAGGCCGTATCAACTGCAAAATCAGTAAGAATCATGCCATGGAATATGTAATTAGTGATTATAACGGAAACACTTCTACACTTGCGTTTACTATCTTAGGGGAGGAAAAAAAACCTCCTATATATCATGATACAGCCAAATACCTTGCCATAGCAAACTGGAGAGAGCCTTTTAATTATGAAGACAAGGGTATAAAAATACAAATTCCGGCAGGAGCTTTATTTAATACAATGCATTTCCATTATAGCATGGATACGTTGAGGAGCAATACCGAAATTTCACCTATTTACAACATACAGAATGAAAACACGCCTCTCGCCATAAATTATACCCTTATGATTAAGCCCAAACCGGACTTGTCCGATTCTATTATGAAAAAGGCAATAGTAGTGCGTTTGGAAGGAGATAGAAAGGTTAGTATTGGCGGCACTTGGAGTAATGGATACATGACAGTGCACCCCAAAAATTTTGGCCGTTATGCAATAATGTTGGATATATACCGTCCGGTGATAAAACCTGTGAATATTTTTAAAGGCAAGGATATGGCTCATGATAAGGAAATAGCCTTTGAGGTAAGCGATAATCTTTCAGGGGTTAAATACTTCAGGGGAACTGTGGATGGGAAATGGATTTTAATGGAGTTCAATCCTAAAAATAATTATGTTTATTACACATTTGATGAGCATGTGGGCAAAGGTGCACATCATCTGCGTTTAGTAGTTAGTGATGAAGTAGGAAATACAAGCGTCTATACAACAGAATTTACAAGGTAGATATAGATATTCTTTTTTATAAAAACTATATTTGTGCCATTAAGTCACGCTAATACTCAATATTTTATGAAAAACCTTCTGACTGCTATTTTAATTCTTTCCTTATTTGGTTGTGGGCATCAAGCAAAAAAAACTACAGAACCTGAACCAGTAGTTTTCACTACACCTGCAGGAGATAGAATTGTTTTTCTGGAAGATTATTACAGCTTTTATCTGAAAGCTATAAAAACGGACTATAAAAATCGAAATATAATTTACGAACAGGAAGTAAAAGATACCATATTTAATAAGTACTTTTCCAAGTGTGAGTATGCCGGATTGATTAGTAATAAGCTTTCTACATCTATTAGAGATACTACCGGACTTGGGAATTATGTTTATGAAATAGAGTATAATCGTGCCAAAATTGAAGAGCTTGTTACTTCTGCATTAAATGAAAGCAGGAAGTATCTGAAGGATGACAGTATAACGGTTTATATAGTTCCTTCAAATTATGACATTCAAAAAACTATAAATGGAATGGAGGGTGTGTTATCTTCAATAGCCGGGAGTAAACAAATCCTTATTACAATTGACCCAGAAGTCAATTTATGGAAGGAGATACTTCCTTACAACATTGCCCGTGAATACAGCCAAGCCTATTGGACTAAAATGAATTTTAACAAAGCATACCAATCCAATTTACTCGATTATATTGTTTCGGAAGGCAAAGCAGATTCGTATGCGCATTTAATTTACCCTACTGCTATAGCACCGTGGACTAATGTTTTTAATTTGGATGTAGAGTTAGATATGTGGTTCAAGATAAAATCGCAATTAAAGAATCAGGATATTGCTTTTCAAGATGATGTGATGTTTGGCTCAAAGAATGAATATGTTTATTGGGGTGGTTTTACATTGGGCTATCACCTTGTACAGTCCGTTTTAAAAAATCACCCGGATTTAACACCTGTGCAATGGATAAACCTTCCTTCCGAGAAGATTTTGGAAATGAGTGATTATCGATAAGCTCAGGCTTTCGTTAAAACTTTCCAACAACAGGCATCCTTCTGCCAACTCCAAATGATTTGGGCGAAACGCGCAATATGGGTGCAAACTGGTAGCGTTTGAATTCTGTTTTATTTACCATATTCACTACCTTTAGGATAATTTCCTTATCTGCGCCTTTCACTTTTATTTCAGCAACCGACTTATGTTGTTCGATATATTGTACCAATATCTTGTCCAATATATCGTATTCAGGTAAACTGTCTGAGTCTTTTTGTTGATGCCTGAGTTCGGCTGTCGGAGCTTTCTTCAGTATGTTTTCAGGAATCAGTCCCGGAGTTAAATCATTTATATATTCCGCTATCCGGTATACTTGTGTTTTATATAAATCACCCAATACGGATAATGCGCCGCCCATATCTCCATATAAAGTACCATAGCCCGTAGCTAATTCACTTTTATTGGAGGTGTTCAACATAAGGGCGCCTGTTTTATTAGAAACAGCCATTATCAATAATCCGCGCATACGGGCCTGTATATTTTCTTCTGTAATATCCGGCTTTAAGCCTTTAAAGGCAGAAGATAAGGATTCATTTACGGCATGTACACCCGGCTCTATTGATATGGTTTGATAGGCAGTGCCTGTATTTTTGAGCAACTGCATGGCGTCTTTCATAGTTTCATTGGAACTGAATTGGGAGGGAAGAATTACGGATAAAACGTTTTCTTTTCCCAATGCTTGTATTGCCAACGCCAACACAAGTGCGGAATCAATACCTCCACTGACTCCAATTACCGCTTTTTTAGCATTGGTTTTATGGAAATAGTCATGTATTCCAAGTACAAGGGCGTTGTATACAGATTCTGTAATTCTACCATCATCTGCCTCGTTGGAGCAATACCAGACGGCATTAGCTTTGTTTTTAAGTGGTATTACATTACTTGCAGCTTGTTTCTCGCTATCTATTGTCTTTACTTTCTTATTCTTTAATTCAAAAACCTGCATATCTTCTTTGAAGTGAGCTAACTCATTCAATACTTTCCCTTTTTTATCCACAACAAAGGAGCCTCCATCAAAGGTAAGGTCAGTGTTGGTGCCTATATTATTTACATAAAATAAAGGTGTTTTATAATCGTGGGCTGTGGCGCAAACTACTTTTCTGCGGTCGCCCCAATGGGTATAGGAATAAGGAGAAGCCGAAATGTTAATGATGCAATCGGCTTTTCCGGCTTTCATTTCCTTTAGGGGAAAACGTGTGTGGGTATAATGACTTTTTTCATCCGGACACTGGTTCCATATATCTTCACAAATCGTTACTGCGAGATTTACTCCCTTATAGGATAAAGATTTATTTTCTTTGGAAGGTTCAAAATAACGGTACTCATCAAACACATCATAAAATGGTAATAATGTTTTGTGAATGATGTGTTTTACTTTTCCATCAGCCAAAAAGTACGCTGAATTATAAGCAGATCTTCCACTTTTTGCCCGATTTTGAGAAGGTCCTCCAACAATAGCTGCTATTCCTTTACATTCACTGGCGATGGAGGCTGCAGCATGTTCGCATTTTTGTATAAACCCATTTTGTAAAAGCAAATCTTTCGGGGGATATCCGCAAATGGCCAATTCAGCAAAAACAGCCAGGTCAGCGTCTTTTAACTTGGCCTGCTTTATTCCATTTTTTATTTTAGCAACATTTGATTCGATGTTGCCAACATGGTAATTCAGTTGTATAAGGGCAATCTTCATTTCTAAAATAGTACTCCGAGCATTAGTTGTATACCTTTTATGTTGGCGGCATTACTACTCGTATTATTCAGGTTGGTAAAACAATTATTATATGTTAAGGAGGCTTGCAGGGCAGTACTACCGGCAATGCTATATTCTGCTCCAAGCCCAATTACCAATGAGGCACGGAAGAAATCCGTTTGGGAATAGATATCTTCATTATTGCCGGAATATAAATGTTCCGGAGGAGTCGTGAAATATGCCTGATTTAATAGCACTGTAGTATTATAATCATCCGTGGCTTTAAGAAGAAATCCTATGTCAAGCCCAATTACTCCGTAATAACGCACATTTCTGAACGGAACAGTCTTTAATTTTAACTCAAAAGGGAGTTCCAGATATTGTAGTGATTCAACATGCGTAATCGTTGAATCAAGCGCATTTGTAGAAGGATTTGAATAGGAACGATTGTATTTTGCGTATATGTTGGTTAACTCAAAACCTGTTAAGAATGCATAATTAGGGGTAAAATAAAACTCCATATTAGCACCATAGCCAAAGCCAAAAGAAGCACCATTTGCAGCCGTATTGGAAGAGTTTGGGCTAACCCAATAAACCCCGGGGGTAATATTCAATCCAAAATGAAAATACCTGGAACCCCAGGCGTCAGCCATATTTCCTTCGTCCGGTGGTGGGGGAGGGGTACCGTAATTTTGAGCGTATGCTGAAAATGTCACAAGGCAAAAAGCTATTAATAGAGTTGTCTTCATAGTGGAGAATATCTAAATTTGCAAAGCCTGTTATTAAATTAATGTGCAAATTTAACAAATGGTTTATTCACGGAATAAAATACAGTTGCTTACTAAAGCCTTAAAGGGCGATAAGAAAATATATGCCCAGCTTATGAAGGAAGCTCCTGAATATGCAGCATTAGGTGCTGCCCTGGTAGGTAGTTCTTCTTCCATGAACTGGTTATTGCTGCATAACAAAACATTTGCTGTTTTTGTGGATGCCGTGCATGACAATAAGTCGGCGTTGCAAATACTTTTAAAGGAAAGACATTTTGAACTGGCTGCGGTATCTAATATGCTTAATGAGGATGAAGAAGCTGAATTATGGCTTGAAAAGCATAACCTGAAAGACTTTATAGATTTTGCTGTCGCCATACAATATGCTATGGATAAAGAGGTGGAAAATGATTTGAGCGGATATTTTACGTTGTACGGATAATATCGGTTATACGGTAATTTTTTTTGCCGTGAATACCCTAACCGGGTACCAGGAAGCCAAGAATCCAATAACGAGCACACAAGTTAAAATACTTAAGTAATCAGAAACCTGTAAGGAGACAGGATAGGAATCCACAACAAAGTTTCCGTTCATTTCCACTATTTTGAATTTTATCTGAATAAGGCATATTATGGTTCCTAAAGCTAATCCTATGGTAGCGCCAAGTACTGTGATCAGTACTCCTTCGTACATAAAAATTTTTTGCACCGATTTAATTTCAGCGCCCATATTATGAAGTATGGCAATGTCTTTTTGCTTATCAATAATGAGCATGGAAAGTGAACCTACTATATTAAAAGTAGCTATAATAAGTATAAAAGCCAGGATAATAAATACCCATAGTTTTTCCGTTTTAAGGGTTTTAAAAAGCAATTCATTTTGTTCAAAGCGATCTTTAACCAGGAACCCGGTACCAAGTATTAATTTGAGTTTTTCCTTTACTTTCGATGATGAAGAGGGAGTGTTAAGTCCAATCTCTATAGCTGATACGGATTTATCTGTATAATCAAAAAGCTGTCTTGCAAAATCTATCGATACTATAACATAACGGCTATCAAAGTCATCGTTAATGGAGAATATGCCGGAACGGTAAAGGTGCATTTGGGTAATGGCGTCTTCCGGATTCACCGAACTATTTTCAAGTCCCCTTTTAGGCGCATAGCAGGATATGGCTGTATAATTCTCATCCGATGAATTTATGCCAAGTTTGTCTGCCACACCAATGCCAAATTCACCAAAGTAGGAATCCCCGTTCTTCAAATAATATTTGCCTTCCCTTATCAAGGTGTCAAAGTGAGTCATAGGAGCAAAATTATCGCCTACGCCCTTAATATAGGCCAGTTCCTGATGGTCTCCATATTTCAAAAGTGCTTTATCCTGCATGGTCTCATTGAAATATTTTACATCTTTTAGTCGACGGATGCTATCGAAACTTGGACCTGTTGGTATGAAGGTTTTCCCTTTAACGGCAGTAATTTCAATATCTGCCCCGAAAGAATTGTATAGTGATTTGACAAGGTCGGAAATGCCGTTAAATGCTGATAATACAATAATAAGAGCCATGGTACCAATGGCAATTCCACCCAGAGCCACGCCCGAAATTATATTTATCGCATTATGCGACTTTTTAGATACAAGGTATCTTTTGGCTATGAAGAGAGGTAGGTTCATCGTTACAAAAGTAACGATAGTTATGAGTTATAAACCTATTTCCACGCCTTAACTATCAGCCCTGTGCCTTTAGCATGTGTGCCATTGGTATCCATTTGGTTCAGGATAAGCGCAAATGGAAAAGTAATAAGGTAGTAAAAAGGCAAAAGTATGAGCATAGCTTTGCTGAAGGCCAGCATTTTCATAGGGTATTTCATAGAAAGCACCCAGGATATATGTCCGGGTTTCCCATATGAATAGTTAGCCTCTAATTTTGAGAATCCGGCAGTTTTTAGTTTTTCCTGTATTTCATTTATGTTGTAACCATTCCTAACATGTTCCCCTATAAATGATTCACCGCTTCCTTCTTCCACATCCGATCCGCCCTGGTCAGACGGAGTAGAGATAAGAAGCATCCCTCCCTGGTGTAAAGAAGCATATATATTTTTAAAAACTTGTACATCTTCCAAAATATGCTCCATCACATCCACCGATAAAGCGAAATCATAGGTATCGGGATGAGAAAATGCCGTTAAGTCGGCATATTCAAACTTCGCATTGGTTAAGCCTATCTGTGTAAAGAATTTGTTGCAATCGGCAATTTGATCATCTTTTACATCTACCCCAAGTATGTTCCATTTAGGGTGTTTGCTTGCCATCCAGTAAGAATATTGCCCGAAGCCCATGCCGGCATCCAATATCCTTACATTGGCTGGGGCTGTTTTCTCCCAAATTCGAATTTGTTTGTGAATATGCCATGTGCGTAGTAGCAGCAAATCTAAAAGGTTGTAAAAGGTCTTCCTTAAAAAAGGTGATTTATTAAAGAAGCCGCCTAAATATTTTTTAGTTGGGTCGTATTCCATTATATTACTTTTTCAAAAGTTCTTCAATCCGGGCAACAGCATCATAGGAGTCATCGATATGAAACCGTAAATCCGGTACAATGCGCATTTGGTGCTTCACTCTGTCTGAAAGTTCTTTGCGGATATGTGATCTGTTATTCATGAGTATTTCAAGTGCTTCAGCCGGTTTTATTTTCCCTAATACTGTAAAATATACCTTGGCAATAGACAAGTCTGGGCTAATTTCCGCACCCGTAACAGTAAGGAAGGTACCGGGCAAAATATCCCGAAGTTCCTTTCCAAAAATCTCGCCCATTTCTTTTTGAAGCAGGCGGGCTACTTTACTTTGTCGTATTGGTTTCATTGAGACGCAAAACTACAAATAAATCGCAAGTAGTCAGTGGTCAGTAATCAGTGGTCAGTTTAAAAAGAAGAATTATTTATGAATTCACCTGACTACTGACCACTGATAACTGACCACTAATTCCTCTATCTTTGCCGCACAAAATTCAGATAAATGGCGGACAGAGCAGTAAGAGTACGATTTGCACCAAGCCCAACTGGGCCCTTGCACATAGGCGGGGTACGGACGGCTTTATACAATTATTTATTTGCAAAAAAGCATAACGGAACGTTTATCTTGCGTATTGAAGATACCGACCAAAACCGCTTTGTGCCCGGTGCCGAGCAATATATAGCCGATGCCTTGGCCTGGCTGGGAATTAGTGCCGATGAAGGAGTGGTAAACGGAGGCCCTCATGCCCCATACCGCCAGTCGGAACGGAAGATGATGTACCACGAGTTTGCTCAAAGGCTTGTTGATAGTGGCAATGCCTATTATGCTTTTGATACTACTGAAGAATTGGAGGCCATGCGTAAACGGATGGAAGCTGCCAAGGTAGCGGCTCCACAGTACAATGCCATCTCCCGCAGTTCTATGAAAAACTCATTGACCTTGTCGGAAGATGAGACCAAAAAGAAACTGGAAGCCGGAGAACCTTATGTTATCCGGATTAAGATACCACGCAATGAAGAAGTGCGCTTTCATGATATAATACGGGGATGGGTGGTTGTTCATACCAGTTCGCTGGATGATAAAGTGCTTTTTAAATCAGACGGGATGCCCACTTACCATTTAGCCAATGTGGTAGATGATTTCCTGATGGATATAAGCCATGTGATAAGAGGAGAGGAGTGGCTTCCTTCCGCGCCTTTGCATGTTTTGCTTTACCGCTACTTAGGCTGGGAAAATATAATGCCTCAATTCGCTCATTTACCTTTGTTGTTGCGCCCTGATGGCAACGGCAAGCTAAGCAAACGCGACGGGGACAGATTAGGATTCCCGGTTTTTCCATTAGACTGGAAAGATCCAGCCACGGGTGAACAATCATCCGGATATAGGGAAAGAGGATACTTCCCCGATGCCGTAGTCAACCTGTTAGCCTTATTGGGCTGGCACCCGGGTAACAACCAGGAGTTGTTTACTAAAGAAGAATTGATTGAAGCATTTTCGCTAGAAAAAGTGAATAAATCAGGGGCAAAATTTGACCCCGATAAAGCTAAATGGTTCAACCAGCAATACCTAAGAAAGACCAGCAATGCAGACTTAGGGAAGTTATTTTCGGTAATTATAAAGGTGAAAGCAAAAGATAGTTTAAACCCGATAACAGCAAGCACCCAATATATAGAAAGCGTTTGCCACCTTATTAAGGAAAAGGCACACTTTGTAAATGAGTTTTGGGAAATTGGAGGTTTCTTCTTTACCGCTCCCGAAAAGTATGATGAAGGTGTTATTCAAAAGCGCTGGAATCCAACAACAAAAGACTTTTTCGGCAAGTTTAAAGATGCTCTCGAACAAGCATCTGACTTTAGCGCAGCAAGTATAGAAGCCTTTTTTAAAAAGGTTGCCGAAGATAATGGAGTAGCTCCGGGCTCAGTGATGCAACTCTTCCGGGTGCTTATAACCGGCATGGCTGCCGGACCTGCTTTGTTTGAAACAGCAGAATTACTCGGAAAAGATGAAGTGGTTATGCGGCTTGCGACTGCTTTGGAAAAATTATAATTGGATTTTATTATTTAAATTTTTGATTAATTTTTGGAATTACATTGTAACAGGAAATATCAGGGAATTATCAGAGAAAATAACAGGGAGGAACAGGAAAGTGTAAAATTTTAAACACGCTGAATACTATGTTGTTGCATAAATAACCTCCTGATAATAACAGGAATAATTGAGAAATTAAGCAAAAGTTAATATTATTTTTTGGAGCATAGTAAAATTATTCAGGCTGTTTTCCGATATTGTTTTAGAAATCATACTGCAAAGATAGTTCAGTAAAAACCTTGTTTTTGGAAAGTCAATGACTTAAATTTGCAAGGAATTAGGAAGGGAAATAGTAAAAACAAAACCCCCATGTATTTTTACATGAGGGTTTAAATAAAGTTTATTTGTTTTTCGCCTTACGCGTGGTTAGCCAATACTTTGGAGGAAGGAGCCTTTTTGGTATCTTCGTCTATAAGGGCTTTATCTACAATTATACGGCCGCAATGTTCGCAAACAACCAGCTTTTTATGGGCTGTGATTTCCGTTTGTCTTTGGGGTGGTATCTTAACAAAACAACCGCTGCAAGCGCCTCTTTCAATGGTAACAACAGCCAGCCCGTTTTTAAAGTTCGGGCGGATGCGGTTATATGCATTTAAAAGGGTTTGGTCAATATGTGATTTTGCATCGGCCGATTTTTTGAGCAGGTCTTTTTCTTCTTTTTCCGTTTCCGAAACAATCTTTTCCAATTCTTCTTTTTTGGCTTTCAGGTCTTTGTTTTTATCGGCTAACAGGTCTTCCGATTGCTTCATCAATTCTTGCTTTGCAATAATGGAAGATTTATATTCTTTTACCCTTTTTTCGGACAATTGAATTTCCAGCTTTTGGAATTCCAGTTCTTTGGTTAAGGATTCAAACTCCCTGTTATTGCGGACTTTGTTCTGTTGAGATTCGTATTTTTTAATGAGGGTTTGAGAATCTTTAGCCGTATTTTTCTTTTCGGCAATCATCTTGTCAAGGCTTTCAATTTCCTCTTGTTGCTTGGCAATGCGCAGTTTTAAAGCGTCAATGGTTTCCTCTAATTCCTGCACTTCAACAGGGAGTTCGCCTCTTAAAACGCGTATTTCATCAACTAATGAATCTATATTTTGTAATTGGTATAATGCTTGAAGTTCTTCCTCCAGGTGCTCTTGGGTCATGCCTTGAAGTCCGTGGAGGTATGATTTCTTGATAGTTGCGCCTTTACTGGTTTTGGTTGCTGACATATTTAAAAATAATTAACGGGATTAGTAGTCGTTTTTGAAATTCGGGTTGCAAAGGTAGTAAATTTTTCCTTTAAAAATTCATACAGTATTTCCGGGGTAAATTGTTCACTTTCATAGTGTCCGATATCCGTTATCAGAATTTTGCCCTCCGCATCAAAGAATTGATGGTATTTAAAGTCTGCCGTAACAAAGGCATCGGCTCCTGAACCAATGGCATTAGGTAATAGAAAAGAGCCTGATCCTCCGCATATTGCAATTTTTTTAATCTTTTTGCCAGTGAACGGAGTATATCGAATACAGGACAGTTTCATGTTCTTCTTTAAAAGGGATAAAAAATCTTTTTCATTCAGGGCCTTTTCAAATTCTCCAACCAAACCCGATCCTATTCCCGGATGTGATACTTCGAGGGCATAAATATCATAAGCAACTTCTTCATACGGATGTGCCTTTATAAGGGCATTAATCACTTTATCTTCCAAATGCGAAGGGAAAACCGTTTCAATTCTAACTTCTTTTTCCTGATGTTGCTTATGCTTTATGCCCACATAGGGTTTCGTATTTTCTCCCGCTTTAAATGTGCCGGTACCTTCGGTATTAAAACTGCATTCATCATAGTTGCTTATTTGGCCCGCTCCGGCTGTAAAAAGTGCCGTTCTAACAATATTGGCTTTATTGGCAGGACAAAAAGTAACCAGTTTTCTTAATAAACCCTGTTTGGGATTTAATATAGTAAGATTTTTCAACCCTATTTTTTGTGCGATTTTATTGTTGACTCCCAGTCGTATATTATCCAGATTGGTGTGCATGGCATAAATGCACAGATCATGTTTTATAGCATAGAGTATAGCTCTTTCAGAATATGTTTTGCCGGTTATTTTTTTGATAGGGGAGAAGAGGATAGGATGATGTGCAATAACCACATTGCAATTAAGCTTTACAGCCTCTTTTAGTACATCTTCAGTGCTGTCGAGGCATAGTAACACACCGGTTATGCTTTTTTCTTTATCTCCTGTTATCAGGCCGCAATTGTCGTATGATTCCTGGTAGCTTAACGGACACCAGTCTTCGAGTCCTCTTATCAGTTCTTTTATTTTCAAAGTGTCATATTTTATGAAGCTAAAATTACTAAATTAAGGCTAACCCGTAAAGGTTTTAACCATAAAGAGTAAGGGAACCTATATAATATATAGGTTCCCTTATCTAAGTTCTGGTTATTATAGAAGGTCTATTTAGCCAGAATCTTGAATTCCGTTCTCCGGTTAAGCTTTTTTCCTTGTTTTGTTCTGTTATCAGCAACCGGATTGCTCTTGCCGTATCCCTTATACTCCAGACGGTTTGAATCTATTTGGTGAGCCACAAGGTAATCTACAACAGATTTGGCACGTGCTTCAGAGAGTTTCAGGTTATATTCATCGGAGCCAACATTATCGGTATAACTGGAAAGCTCAATTTTTAAATTCGGGTTTTTATTAAGAATATCTACAAGCCTGCTTAACTCGGCTTTGGATTCCCTGCGAAGGGTAGCTTTATTGAAATTGTAATAGATATTATTTAGAGCAATGGAACTCCCAACAGGAAGAGATTGAATATTAATAGGTTTAAGAGAAATACTATTTTCCTCTATATCCGAACTCTTAGTAGTGTCAGTTACATTAATATTATCAATAAATGGATGGTAGCCTACGGCGGTAACCATAATCTCATAGTTGCTTCCTCCTATAGGAACAGATAGGTGATATTCCCCTTCAGCATTTGCGTTAACATGTCCAATTACAGTATGAGTTGTATTATCGGTAATGTCTACAGATGCTTCCACTTTTTTGTTTGTTGAGGAATCAAGAATTACACCTTTAATATTCAGTTGCTTAGTAGCTTTCTTCCCCTTGTTGTGTTTTGAGGATGCAATAGTGTTAGTTGGTGAAGCTGCACTGTCATTATCCAGAAAGGTAATGCGGTAGATGTCTTTTTCGCCTTCTCCGCCCTTCCTTATGGAGCTATAGTATGCATGTTTACCATTGGCTGAAATGCAAAAGAAAACATCGTCATCCGGAGTGTTTATAGGATACCCAATATTTTCAGGAACTGCCCATTTTTTGGGGTCGTAGTTGTTTTTTATATCGCCTGAATAGGATGATTTGAAAACATCATAACCGCCCATGGTGTTATGTCCTTCAGAACTGAAATAAATGGTTTTTCCATCCGGGTGAACTGCTATTCCTTCCTCGTTATAACGGGTGTTAATAGTAGGTCCTAAATTTTGAGCTGCGCCCCAAACACCGTTGGTATCTACATCAATTTTGTAAATGTCTCTGCCTCCAAATCCACCCGGGCGCTCACTTACAAAATAAATTATTTTACCATCAGGCGATACGCAAACACTGGTTTCGAAATATTTGCTGTTTAATTTGTCGCTCATTAGCTCCGGCTTTGACCAATTAGTATCTCCGGTTAAATGGGTTACATATAGATCTCCCCCATCGTTTCCACGGTATAGATATAATGTTTTACCATCAAGTGAAATTCCGGCGGTGGCATCATTATCTTCTGTATTTAAGGCTGTTCCGCTATTTGTTGCCTTAGTCCATTCACCGTTTACATAGTGTGAGATATAAATATCTTCCATATATTGTGAACTTCCCAAATCAATAGAACTACCCATAGTTTCAGGTCTCTTAGAAGTGAAAATCATCTCGGTTTCATCGGCATTAACAAGAACACCATATTCAGGGTATTGCGTATTAATATTGGGTCCCAGATTTTCAATAACTACCTTTACAGGATGTTTAACCAGTTCTTCTCCTGTATTACATTCTTCAATTTTCTTTTTAGTATCGGCTATCTCTTTGGCATTTTTCTTTTCGTTGAGTGTTGCCAGGTAGGTACTGTATTCCGTTTTTGCTTTTTCCCACTCCATGGCTAAATGATAAGCCCTACCAAGAAAATAATGTATGTCGGGAGCTACCTTCGGATTTATTGCATATGCTTTTTCGAGGTATGCCAAGGCTTCTGTTTTAAACGGGGAGTTGTGAGAAAGCATACAAGCCCCTATTTTATAATTTAAAATGTCGTTATTTGGATTAAATCTCTCAGCACTCATATAATATGGGAGAGCGAGATAATCATTACTCGATCTCTTATCATAAAAAAGGGCATCACCTGCACTTATGGAATCTTGTGCCCTGGTTAATCCGGCAATATTATCTTTAAAGTTTTGCTGGTCAAAGGGTACGTTTTGTTGACCAAAAGTAAACAGGCTGCTTAAGAAAAATGAGAAAAATAAATACTTTTTCATAATAGGGTGATGCAGGTTAATTAATAAGAATCTTTTGAATAACAAGGTTCAAAAGATTTTTTATATTATTTTTGGCAAAAATACAAAATTTTCCAATCTGAAACTAATAGATTGAAATTTCTGGGTAATATGTAAGTATTTACTAATATAATCAAGGATTTTCAGGTCAGAGGAGAATATTTATCGGTGATGGTTAGGTTTTGGTTGTTTTTCCTATTTTTAAACAGATAACAGGTGTTTTATGGTAGTTATTCTACTACATGGTGTAGCTTTATGGTGGGCACAATACTCATAACCGGCACATCGGAATTGCTAATAATATAATGGGCAGCGGAATTAGCATCAATAGGAAGAATTTTCGACTCTTCTTCCTGTTGCGTCATAATCATAATAAGATCTGCTTGAACCTTATTGGCATAATCTACCACTATAGATGCAAGTGAATCGTCTTCTCTGGCTTTAATTATTTCCGATGTGCAAGGCACCTCTGATTTTATAAGAAAAGTTGCTTCTTCTATTTTCCTGTTAAGGCGGTTTTCCATAGTTTTATCCTGACCAAACAATACAGATACCAAGCGAATAGTAGCTCCATAAAGTTTGCCTAATTCAATGGCTTTTTTTGCTTTTTGTAAAGATTCTTTGGTTAAGTCGATTGGTAGTACAATATTTTTACAACCCTCGCGCATCGACTTGCCTTTTATAGTAACTACAGGACATTTGGCACCTTCAACTACCTTAAGTGCGTTGGAACCTACAAGTCCTTTTTTTTGGATTTGCCCTCCTGTAGTTCCCATTATTATCATTTTGGTCTTAAGGTGTGCCGAAACTTCCAATATTTTGTCCGACACTGAGCCTTTTTCAACAATCGTATTTACATTTATTCTACCCTTTTTACTTATTGTTGCTGCAAGTTCTTCCAGTTTAGCCTTTATCATACCATCATCATCCGAATTTCCATGTGTGATATTGCCCTCGGCTATTACATAAAGTAAACTTAGTTCGGCATTATAAAATTTAGCAAGGTTAAAGGACTGTTCGAGCGCAATTAACGATTGCTCGGAAAAATCAACAGGAATTAAAATTTGAGGTAGAGATGTATACATAGAGAGGTGTATATTTGTTGTTCAAGGCAAAGTTAAAAAAAAATAACCTATCTGATGCTGATGTAAACGAGTATTTTTATTATTTATTTTTCCGGAATAATAAATTTTATAGTAAATATTGGAACGTTTTTACTATTTCATAATTCCAATGCGATACCGAATGTAACTTGAAGTATATTTAAGGGCATACTTTTAATAGCATTATAGGTAGATGAAGAGAGGTAAACATTGCCTGGAGTATAATAAGTAATACTATAGTTGGGATAGGTAATATTCGCAATTGCATAATTGACATTGAGATGCAAGGCTAGTGCAAGGCCTTTTGATTTTCCTACACTATATTTAAGGCCTGTTCCAATAGTGTAACCGAACCCATTGCCTTTTGGGAAAGAATAAAGTGCATCGGGAGATAGACCGATATATGTTAAACTTGGATAATTGGCTGTTGTTATTCCTGCTAAGGCTTTCAGTTCAATACTAAAGCTGTGTATTATTGGAATATTTATATCCGGACCAATAAGATATTGCACTACATAATAGTTATCGCCAGTAGTAACAGCAACCGTATTAGGGGGGTAAAATTGGATAAATTGAGAGTTCAATGTGTTTATGGCATAAGCGTTTTGATCTCCACATACTGAGGCCATGATACTAACATGGCGTATAATCTTGTATGTTACATATAAGTCAAAATGCACACCTTTTAAGGCATAGCCGTTTAATTTGCTTGTATCTTGCTTTGTAAATCTGCTAAGCGGTAGCTTAGATTGATCATTTTTACTAAAAGTGCCCTTGGGAAAGCTTTCCCCATAGTCATACCCAAAGGAAAGTTTTTTGTTGTCGCTGTTTTCTTGTGCAACACAAAAGTTAACCAAAAGTGAAAGTACTATTAAAAGGGGAATCTTCATTAAATTAATAGTTTATTTTAACCCCTTTAAATCTATCTATAATACGTCTTAGAATCATTTTTATGATAGTATAATTTTTTAACCGTTATTCTTAAAGGAAGTGCAAAAATAAAATTTACTCGTAATTTATTGTTGGCGAGGCTTGTAAACCAAGTAATAAATAATGGGGAGTATTAGCAGTTGTAATATTAAATCCGAAACTAATCCTCCTATCATTACAATTGCCAATGGTTTTTGCGCTTCCGATCCAATTCCGGTACTCAAGGCAGCCGGTAACAAACCTATCATATCTATTAGTGCCGTCATCATCACGGGCCTTACCCTTTCACTAACTCCCTTATAGATAGACATAAGCCTACTATAGTTATCTTCAAAGTTTCGTTTAAATGCACCTATTAAAATAACTCCGTTTTGAATGGATACCCCAAACAAAGCTATAAATCCTATTCCGGCTGAAATACTGAAATTGGTATTGGTAAGTAAAAGAGCCAGGATTCCTCCAATGAGTGCAAAAGGAACATTAAATAGAATAATAATAGAATCTGTTAAATTACCAAAGGCCATAAAAAGGATGACAAAAATAATGAGCAAGCTTATGGGAACTACTTGTTTAAGTCGAGTAATAGCTCTTACCTGGCTTTCAAATTCACCAATCCAATCTATTTTATATCCTTTAGGTACAGTAACATTGCTTGTTCTTTTTTGGGCTTCTGCAATTACTCCTCCCAAATCCCTGCCCCGAACAGAGAATTTTACGGCAATTACACGCTGGTTATTAGTCCGGTATATGGAACTAATGCCTGTTTTTTGGGTAATGGTTGATATAAGTTTCAAGGGTACTTTACCTCCATTTAAGGTTGGAACCATTAGGTTGTCAAGTTCTTCCTTGGTACGTCTGAATTGCGGGGCATAGCGTACCCGTAAGTCAAATAGTCGTTCTCCTTCAAAAACCTGTGTGGCTGCCTGTCCGCCTATCGCCATTTGTACAATGGCATTGGCATCAACAACGTTTACACCATATAATCCCATTTTGTTCTGTTCCAAATCAATATCAAGTTCCGGCTGCCCCAGGTTTTTTAATACACCCAAATCTTCAATACCTTTTATTTTGGTCAGGGTATCATAAATTTGATTGGCTTTTTCGTTTAGAACCGTAAAATCATCGCCGGAAATTTGACATCCTAACGCGGCATTCATACCCGAAACTGCCTGTTCCACATTATCACGAATAGGTTGCGAAAAATTGAAAACAACTCCTTCGTGCTTGCTAACCAGTAAGTTGTTCATTTCACTAATGAGCGAATCCTTGCTTATTTTTCGTTTCCAATCATCGGTAGGAAATAATATAACGTCGCATTGAATATCGGAGAAGGCCTCCGGGTCAGAACCATCATCGGGCCTTCCGGTTTGAGAAACCACCGTTTTAACTTCGGGAAAGGTGCCCAATTCTTTTCGCATACTATCAGCCAATGCGGAAGAATTTGCAAGAGTAACACCCAAGGGAGTTTGGGCTTTTACCCAAAGAGCTCCTTCATCCAGATGGGGTAAAAATTCCGAACCTAAATATTTAGAAACATAAAGGGTTCCGACCAGAATCAACAAGGCCATAGTAAGACTTATTCGCCTATTCTTAAAGGCAAAATCGAATATGGTAAAGAATCCTTTTTCAAGTTTTGATACAATGGGGTTATATTTCTCTACTACATTTTTATTAAGTAAAAGATGAATCATAACCGGTACAAGGGTAAGTGTGAAAATAAGAGCGCCCAGTAATGCAAACCCCAGGGTAAATGCCAGTGGGGAGAATATTTTTCCTTCAACATTTTCAAAAGAAAAAATTGGAATTAATGCAGTAATAATAATGAGTTTGGAAAAGAAAATGGCTTTAGCCCTGTCTACACTGGCTTGCTTTATCCAGCCCATTTTTGAACGTTTATTGAATCTTTCTTTTCCAAGTTCGTGGTATTTTTGATCTAAAAACACAAAGCAGCCCTCCACCATTACAACGGCACCATCGATTATAATACCAAAATCAATTGCACCAAGGGAAAGCAGGTTAACTGACATTCCTTTTATCTGCATACATATAAAGGCAAACAATAAGGAAAGAGGTATGATCATGGAGACAATTAAGGTGGTTCTCCAATCGGCCATAAAAAGGAATACCAGTCCTATTACAAGAAGAATTCCTTCAATAAGGTTATGAAGAACGGTATCGGTGCAATACGTTATAAGGCTATTACGGTCATAAAAAGGAACAATTTTAACCCCTGTTGGAAGAACCGAAGAGTTTAGCTCTTCCACTTTAGCACGGAGGGCTTTCAATACGGTCTGGGGGTTTTGTCCTTTTCGCATAACTACAACGCCTTCTACCACATCGTTTGCCGTATCCATGCCCACTCTGCCAAGGCGTGGCATATAATTTACCTTGACATCGGCAACATTTTTTACCAGCAAAGGCACCCCATTCATATTTTTAATGATGACGTTTTTGATTTCGTCAATATCATTCAATAGCCCAATGCCTCTCACCACAAATGATTCTTCCCCTTCGTCTATTACATCGCCCCCTGCATTGATATTGCTGTTTGCAGCTGCATTATATACATCCAGTGCTGTAATGCCATATTTATTGAGCAGGTTGGGGTCTACATCAATTTCATAATCTTTGGTGGGTCCGCCATAGGAATTAATATCAGCAACGCCTTCTATCGATTTCAACTTCCGCTCAATAATCCAATTTTCTATTGTCTTTAATTCAAGCGGAGTTTTGGTTTTACTTTGAACAGTGAACCTGAATATTTCATCAGTAGGTCCGTAGGGTGGTTCAACTTCGGGTTGTACACCTGTTGGAAGGGTAACATTACCCAGCAAGTCCATAACCTGGGCCCTGGCATGATAGTCATCCACTCCATCGTTAAAAATGATAGTGATTTGCGATAATCCGAACATAGTAATGGAATGGACAGACGTTTTTTCCTGCACCGAGTTCATCGCAATTTCTATGGGAATTGTTACCTGTCTTTCAACTTCTTCAGCACCTCTTCCCTGCCATTGGGTAATAATTATTATTTGGGTATTGGTAATGTCGGGATAGGCTTCAATGGGGGTTTTGTTATAAGATATGGCACCAAGTATCACAATAACAATTGTAGCAAATAGAATAAAAAGCTTATTCGTTAACGAGAAGGTAATTATGTTTTTAACAATCTTATTCATTTATAGCAAAATTATTGTCCGTAAACATAAAGGCTATTTTTACTTACTACAATTTCATTTTTATCCAGTCCTTTTGTAACATAGGACTTGGTTTCGTTCGTGCCTTCAATTGATACCAGGCGTTTTTCAAACTTATGATTGCCTTTGTACACCATTACATAATAACTGTTATTATAAAAAACCAGCGCCTCTTTGGGAATGGCTATGGCTTTTTTATGTTTGTCCAAATGAACAACTACATTGGCAAACATCCCCGCTTTAAGAAGACCGGCTGAATTATCTATTACCAATCTTGCACGCATAGAGTTAGCAGAAGAATCGAGCATGTTGGCAACTTTTGAAATAGTTGCTTTTATTTTTTGATCAGGGTAGGCTACCGTTGTTATGTCAGCTGAATCCCCAAGGGCTATTTGAGGAATATCATTTTCATATACATTTGCTTCTACCCAAACGGTCTTTAAGTACGAAACAGTAAATAATGGATTGGTATTATCAGCCCTTACATTCATTCCTTCGCTAATGGATTTGGATACAACAAAGCCATCAATGGGAGAGGTAAGGGTGTAAAGTGCATTAGTGTCGGTACCGGATACTTTATATGTTTTAAGAAAGGTTTCTGCTGTTTTGAGAGCCGCTTTGGCTGAATTATAATCATTTTGTGCCTGCATAACGTCTTTATCAGAATATACTTTTGTTTTATATAACTCATGGGCTATATCCAGGTTTCTTTGAGCTGTTTTTAACTGTCCTTCTGCAACGGCATATTGTCCTTCGTAATTGCTTACATCAGCGCTTTTCAGCATAGCAAGTACTTGCCCTTTATTTACATGATCGCCCTGTGAAACATTTACTTTTATTACATTTCCGCTTACAAAGCTATAAACTGGCGCCAGATAATCCATGTCGAATGTTACTTTACCGCTTAATGCCAGATCTGTTCTTTCTTCCTCCACCCTAACAGTATCCATTGTAATTTGGTGCATTTGAATAACATTCAGTTCAACCAGGTTTGAGTCAATATTCTCGTCCTCGGTTTGTTTTATGGGTCCCTTGCAGGATGCAAGGAATAAGGTTATAAGTATTAGTAAGGAAAATATTTTGTTAAGCATGATTTATTTAATTATATCTATTCCGGTTGTGTAATTAATGGAATGTATGGCATTGAAATATTGTACTTTCATATTAATCAGGTTTGTCTTTCCATCAATATAGGTGCTTATCTGGCTTAATAAGTCAAGCAGGTTAATGTATCGCTTGTCGTAGTTCTTTACAGCGTTGTCCATCATTTCATCCAGGTCGCTCTCATAATGGGAGTCTATTTGAGCGTATTGATGATTTATGCGATACAGATTGGTAAATGAAGCTGTTACCTGGTTCATTACGGAATAAAGGGCAAGACTGTCATTTAATTCCGCCTGTTTTTTTTCTTCATTGGCAGCCTTGGTATTCCATTGGTTACGGTTAAAAAATGGCAGGTCCATGCTGGCTGTAATTCCCCAATAATTCGGAATAACGGATCCCGCTCCAATATTGTCTATTCCCAATGAAAGGTCAGGCACTGCCGTAGAATGCTGCAATTTAAGGTTTTGCTCGCTGTATTTAACTCCCGCATAAGCCAGCTTAAGATCAGGGCGATTGTTTTTTGCACTATCTAAAATAGACAGATAAGGAGGGATTGTTCCTGTAGGAATACCAAGGTCTTTTACAACTACATAGGTGTTTCCCGGGTACACAAGCAGTATTCCTAAATCTTGTTCATCAGTCGAAATGGCTTGTCGGCATGTTATTTCCTGGGCTACAATATCCTGTAATTGTGCTTCTAAGCGAATTACATCATTACCTGATGCATTACCCAGTTTGTACTGCGCATTCGTGCTTTCAACCAAATGTGCTATTTTTCCTTCTTCGTCAACATACATACTTACAAGGCTTTGATTATTGTATAAATCGGAAATATCCGTATACAATTGGTACTTCAGGCTTCGTAATAAATCGGCAAGCTGAAATTCACTTTGTGTAACACCTACTTTGGCTAGTTTGGCTGTAGCACTGTGCCTGCCTCCAATGGTAAGCAATTGCTGGAGTTGGAAAGTATGATCCACCTGTCCGTCCGGGTAGTCGCTGGAAAAAAACAGTTTGTTACTTTGGTTATAAAGTGTTTGGCCGTAGGTAAGATTGGGGTTGTACCAAAGTTTGGTCTGTAGATAATTGGCCTGGGCTATCTGAACATTATATTGATTGATCAGCAAAGTAAGGTTCATATTTACAAAGCGTTGTTCTGCTGCAGGAATGTTGATGTTAACAGTATCTTCTCTTAATAGAAGAACATCTTGAGCGGAAATAATCCCAAACGCAAAAAAAGAGCATACTATTAGGTAAACTTTGAGATATGAAATTGCTAGTTGTCTTTTATTCTTTTCCGGAAAAATTAACACAGGTTCTTTTTTTGAAGCGACAAACTTACAAAGCTTTCTCAATGTTGGTGTTAGAATAACATTAGAATTTGTTAATTTGTTATAAACTACGCGGTTGTTTCTATAGCGTAAATTACCTTTATACAAATAGCACCGTGAAAATTGTACCTTCATTAATTACCGAGATTACTTCAATTTTACCGTTATGCAAGCGGATGATTTTTTCGGCTAAAGAAAGGCCAATGCCCGATCCGGGATGTTTAATAGCATTGGGAGCACGATAAAAGGGTTGAAAGATATTTCGCAATTCATTATTCTCTATTCCCATACCTTGGTCTTTTATGGTAATATTAACACCTTTTTCATTACAAAAAATGGTACATAAAACTTCTTTTCCTTCTGAAAATTTAATTGCATTTTTTAAAATATTGCTAATGGCAATAAATAATAATCGGCGGTTGCCTTGTACTGTATATTTTTCAGTATTTTCAGGAAGGTTGTAAGATACTTTTACTAAGCCTGATTTATTGTCCCATTCATCTACAACTTCCCATAATAGCTCATCCAGTTGTATCTTTTGCAGTTCGGTAGAGTCAATGCTGGCCTGAGAAAGTTCGAGCAAACTGCTTATTAAGGAATTCAATTTTTCAGCTTCTTTGACTACCGATTGGAGCGCAATTTTATATTCATCTTTTTCTCGGTCATTTTTCAATGTAACTTCTGCTTTACCAAATATTTTGGTTAAAGGGGTTCTG
>Ga0302277_1000942_pt1 | contig 22101 bp, 12 predicted proteins | sample III_Bog_N3_1_FD_198759 | JGI IMG/M metagenome (GOLD analysis project Ga0302277, IMG submission 198759) | Peat permafrost microbial communities from Stordalen Mire near Abisko, Sweden - III_Bog_N3_1 | ecosystem: Environmental > Terrestrial > Soil > Wetlands > Peat | place: Sweden: Abisko... | reverse complement strand
ACCGCACACCGCTTGCATGTACAGACTCCCATCGACCCTCTCTAGGCGCCATTGGGCGGCGAGAATGCCAGGGGTACCTTTTTCATAGTTAGATCAAGAGAGCCTCTTGCAAAATTCAACGGTTCGTTTGATTTAGAGGCGGGGATTGCCAACTTTAGAATAGGGTTACCAAGACCAACTCCAGAGGAAGGCATCCCCACCCTATGCAGCTTACAGTTTCCGGACTTCTGAATCAATTCCATCGCATCCTTCAAGGCGTATTGTTCCCGGCTCTTGAAGAGCAGTTGGGTCCGTTGACCGACAAGCAGCGGCAACTGGTGGCGGTGCTGGAACTTGTTCAGATCGAGTCCCTGGTCGGCCCCTGGCAGGGCGGCGTGGGCCGGCCAGCCCGGCATGAGCGTGCGATCGCCCGCGCCTTTGTGGCCAAAGCGATCTATAACCTAAGCCTTACGAGACAGTTACTGGATCGGCTGCACAACGACGCTTCGTTGCGGCGTATTTGCGGTTGGGAGAGCCGGTGCGAAATCCCCCACGAGTCGCAGTTCTCTCGCGCCTTTGCCGGCTTCGCCGCGTCGGAGTTACCGCAGCGGTTACACGCCGCGCTGATCGAAGCCACCCAGAAAGAGCGCTTGGTGGGCCACATCTCGCGGGACTCGACCGAGATCGAAGCGCGTGAAAAGCCGCAGTGCACACCTGTTGCCGCCGCCCCCGCCAGGCCCAAGCGCAAGCGGGGCCGTCCCAGGAAAGGTGAGCTGCCCGCGCCTCCAGAGCCGACGCGGCTCCAACGGCAAACGAAGATGACGCTGGAAGAAATGCTCGACGAACTGCCCAAGGCCTGCAACGCCGGCACCAAGAAGAACAGCAAGGGGTACAAGGAAACCTGGGTAGGTTACAAGTTACATTTGGATGTTGCCGACGGGCAGATTCCCATAAGTTGCATCCTAACTTCGGCCTCTCTGCACGACTCTCAGGCGGCGATTCCGCTGGCCTCGATCACGGCTCAGCGCGTCACCAATCTTTACGACCTGATGGACTCGGCCTACGATGCCGCGGCCATCCACGAACATAGCCGCGGCCTGGGGCATATCCCCATTATCGACGTCCATCCGCGCCGCGACCAGGCCCTCAAGGAGGAACTGCAAGCCGAACAGAAGCGATGCAAACTGCTCGGCTATCGCAGCGCCGAAGACCTGCGCTACCGCGAACGCACCACCGTGGAGCGAGTGAACGCGCGCTTGAAGGACGAGTTCGGCGGGCGCATGATCCGCGTACGCGGCCATGCCAAGGTCATGTGCCATCTAATGTTCGGCATCATCGCGCTGGCCGCCGATCAGATCCTCAGACTCGTCACATAGGCCGATGGTCGCCACAAATGATCTGAAAGCTTTGCTCGTGCCGACAAGGCTACGTCGCGGCGTGGATGAAAACGAGGTGCAGCCCTTCCGCACTCCGGAAAAGCGACCAGAAAGCAACCGCAAAGCCCTGCAAAAGGACCAAGACCCCACTTATCGCAGAGCCTCTGTACGTACTGGTGAATTTTGCAAGAGGCTCTTTGATTTGGATATTTGATGCTATACAGTACGCAACTGTGAAGCATCCTCCCGTTCTTGGTGAGTTTGGCAAGTAATCTTGGCCCACTTGTGGCAGTTAACTCTGGCCCATCTATGGCAGCTTGCTGGACAAGGTAGAGGGATGGAGATGCGCTGTGCTCCGGGCTGGAGCGTAGCGAAAGCCCGGAGCACAGCGCGGGCATCGATCAGCCCGTGGTTTTGGTCCTGCCTTTCTCGACGGTTCGCCGGAAACGGAAGCTGTCGGCGCCGGTTTCGATGATGTGGGCCCGGTCGGTAATGCGGTCCAGCAGCGCCTTGCATAGCCGAGCGTTGGGGATCACCTGGGTCCATTCGGAGAAGGGCAGGTTCGTGGTGATGATGACGGTGTCCTTCTCTGCTCGTTCGGCGATGACCTGGAAGAGGAACTCCGCCCCCAAGTCGGCCATCGGCACATAGCCCACTTCGTCGATGGCAATCAGGTCATAGCGTTCCCATCGGGCCAGCACGCGGCGCAGTTGCAACTGCTGCTTGGCTTCGACCAGTTCGTTTACCAGTGCAGCAGCTGTGGCAAAACGTACTCGTCGCTTCTGCCTGCACGCAGCCACGCTCAGGCCAGTGAGCAGATGCGTCTTGCCGGTGCCGCAATCACCGATCAAAATGATCGGCTCAGCGCGTTCGATGTAGCCACCCTGCGCCAGTTCGTGGATCTTGGTGGCCGCGATCTGCGGTGCCTTGCTGAAGTCGAACTCATCGAGCGTCTTCATGCGCGGCAAGTGAGCATCCTTGATCCGTCGTGCGATGGTGTTTCGTTCGCGCTCTTCCAACTCAGCAGCCAGCAGTGCTTCCAGATATCGCAGGTAAGTGAGTCGCTGCTTGATGGCCTCTTCGGCCAGTGACGCGCACTGGTCGGCCACAGCAGGCAGGCGCAGGGCGCGGCACTGTTGCGCCACGGCGGCTTGTTCCAGGTTGTCGATGGAGGGCTTCATGCATGCACCTCCACGGTGTTGGATAGTAGCTGGTCATAGTTGGTCATCACCGGCAGTGGCCGTTCGTAGCGAGCAAGATCGCCGATGGCGATGGCCGCGATCAAGGGACGGTTCATCTGCTCGGCAGTGAGCAAGTGCCGGATGGCGGCGGCATCATGACAGCCCATCGACAGCGTCTGTTCGACAGCAATACGCAATCGGTCCCAGCCATGGCTGGCGCCGAGTTCGAGCAGTTCGATCATCTGCCGTGTCCCCTCGGATCGGCCATGCCGCAGGTTCAATAGGTGCCACAACTGATCGAAGGATGCCGGCCATCGCCCCGCCTGCCGCCACTGTGCCAGCGGAGTCGAGCCCACCAGTGCGCCCGGCTTCTTGCGCAGCACGTCCAGATAGTGCTCCAGATCGAGGATCTTCTGCTGGCGGCTATAGCTGCGTTCATGCCAGGCAACCCGCTTGCCTCCATGACATAGCTCAACTGCAGCGGCATGAACTCTGGCTTCAACCTTCGTGCCTGGCGGCAACGGAACCGAGTAGCGGTTGGTCCGCACCCGCACGCACCGCAGGCTATCAACTGTTGGAAAGCTGATCTCGGCCAGATCGAACGGCTCAACGGCCAGTGGCAACAGATGCGGCTGTTCGTTCAGCATCGCGGCGCCAACTGCCTCTGTGCGCCCGCTCAGAATGCGTCGCCGGTCTTGGTTCGAGCAGTACTCCAGATATCCATTTAACTCATCGAGGCCGGTCGCTGCCGGAACGGGCACCCAGTGGTTGCGACGAAAGTACCCACCCTCGCCTTCAACGCCACCCTTCTCGTTCCCACGAGCCGGATTACAGAACTCGCTCTGATAGCGCCAGTGAGAACGGAAGGCGATGAAGCGACTGGTCTCTTCCCGCCGATGGCCGCGCAGGATCTTCTTCACCGCACTCGAAAGGTTATCGTAGCGGAGGAGCCGGAAAACCCGCCAAAGTATCGGAACGCCAACTCGTGGGCCTCAAGAAATGCTTGCTGCGTGGCGTGCGTGTAGGCCCGATGAAACGCTCCGCCGCTGGCCATCGAACGCATCTCGAACACCTGAAGCTTGGTCCGCTCGCCATCGAGATCGGCGTACGACTCATACCAATCCACCTGCGCTTCCACGCCTTCGGAAAGGACATGCTGATGCGGACCCACCGCTGTCTGATCCACGTTCCGCCGGCGCTTTCCGATGTGTCCGAGCACCGGGTCTTTCCTATCTAGGGTTGCTCTCTGTACGCCAGAGGCCCTTTTTCAGTTGTATCTCTCCCGTCTTTGTTCCCCATCCCAAGCCTCAGTACAAGATGGGAGGAATAGCGCGCAAGCGCAGACCTCCCGTTCCACAACCCTTAGGAAGAATCCGTGCCCCTCGATCAAACCGGCTATCGCAACACCTTCCCTCTCACCAAAGTCCTTGACCGCCTCTTTCTGGGCGGCTTCAAGGACGCTGAGGACCTCAGGTCCGGCAACCTGTCTGACCTGCCCACCTTGATGGCCAATGAGCGCCGGCAGGAATGGGCCCAGACCGATCATCAGATCTTTGTCACCGGACACATCCATGGCGAAGTGCTTGAGGATGACGGTGGCATCATGCACTACACCTGCCCGTCGCTGTCGGCGGCAGATCGATGGCATGAATGCCGCGGCTACAACCTCAACCGCCAGGCGATGGCTGCGATCATTCTCGATGAAGAGGATGGTCCTACCAACTTCGTCGTCTCAGCGCGCCAGAACCGGACCACCGTCGGCTTCAACATCAAGAACCGATCGAGGGCGGCCTAACCCACAACAGTTAGGAACACCTACCGACAGCGCGCCTACCGCCGGCGCGCTGTTGTCGCATTAGGCAGGACAGAACCATGAAACCCTTCTCCGCACAGATCAAGAAGCCCGCACGAAGGGCCGGACTGGCCGCGATGCCCACCCGTGTCATCAAGACAGGCGCAAGCCGGGCTGTGGTCGGCGGAGTCGCGCGTTCAACCAGGACCGCTGGCGCTCGCAGGTTCTGCGGGGTTTGATTCCTACAAGAAGACGACCGCGAAGGCCCAGCCAAAACCAGCAGCGCGGCCCACGACAGCCAAGAAGGCCAAAGCCGCATAATCCTCAACTTCCAGGCCTTCCAAACGGGGTCTGCCAGCGCAGGCCCCGTTCGTTTTCGCCCGTCTGCCCGCCCTTTTTCTGTGCTGCCGCTTCGCGTCAGACTTGGTTGGGCCCAGCCGACGGGCTTGAGTACCTTGCATGAGTGCCCCATCATTCAACGGTGAAGGGTATTGGAATCCCAAGCTCCGTGCACCTTTGCTCCGTGACCTCGGGCACATACTGCAATTTAGATCTCGTGGTACCCACAGGGTAGGTTGCCAATCACCAACAGACACATTCAAAAGGAGGTTTCGTACAAATGTCTCGATACGCTGACGTAACATTCAGGTGGTTGTTTGTTGCAGTTATCATCTCCATGATCGCCATTGAGCCTCGGGCCAACGCGATCCAGGCAACAACGAATCAACCGAATCGTATGACTCAAAACACTGAACAGGCGGTTATCAAAAAAACTGTACAACAAAAGTTAGGCCAATCGCCTTTATTCAAAATCAATAAGATTTCAGTGGCATCTGATTTTGCATTAGTGCTTTGGGTCCAAGGAGAAGGTGGGGGCGTAGTGTTGTTAAAAGAAACATCTGGAACCTGGAATATCCTTGCCCATAGTGGCGGATGGTATGGGTTGAAAGACCTGAAGGAATATGGAGTGCCACAGGAGATTGCCGAACGGCTGCTAACCCAAGCTGATCCCAAATGGCGCAATTACGAATGAATCCAGCCGCATTCCTATCAGCCTGTGGCAAAAGTCGAGAAGCCCGAGGTTCGTGCTATCTCAAGTCCGAAAATCCGGACTTGGAGCACCCAGGCTTCGTACTGAATCTCAGTCGCTGGATGTGAACCCGCCCGACGCCTATCGTCGCATGCGTCCTTCGTCATCTTACGGGGTGCATAGGTCGTTATATGCGGCTGAGTTCTGAGCCTTCAGAAGCACTATGAGAGTCCAAATTCCGATTGCGGTTCCTATTGGAAACTCAGTTAGATTTACCAAGGCAATAATTGCCGCGATAATCGACGCGGTGCTGCCCCATTTTTGCAGGGTAAGTAGCCCGATTGCAGCAATTAAACCCGACAAAACAGAAGCCCAAGCCGCGAATATAACAACGCCCGTGATGAAACGGATATTCTCGGGGGTCTCATCCCAATGCTTATAGCCAACCCAGAGGATGACGATGTTCAGTGCGACATTCGCCAACCAACAGAAAGCGAGAGCCCGGAGTTTCCTTCCAAGACCAATATGCAGTAGCGGGACAAATGGCTGTGAGTGACCTTGCAAAACGTATCCCTTAGCGAGCTGCTCTAATAGCGAAAGGGAAACGAAGATGAGGCATGGGACGCGTGGTCGTTACACGCTTGAGTTCAAGCAGGAAGCGGTTCGACTGATCGAATCGGGCCAGACGATGGCGGCAGCAGCGCGCATCGCAAGTAGCCATGTCCAGAACTGCGGTACCGATGTTTCTCGGTAGCCCACTGGGTCTAGTTACTCCGCGCACGCATGCACGACGCTACGCCGGACACCGGCGCATGGCTTCGTGCAGTTGTGCAAGGCCACTTCAACTACTACGCAGTACCCGGGAATCTGGACAGCCTCGGCATGTTCCGGGAGCGGGTGCTTAGCATGTGGTGGCACGTTCTGTGCCGTCGCAGTCAAAAGCGTGGGGTGACGTGGGAACGCATGATCGCGATTGCCAAGCGGTGGCTTCCTTCTCCACGCGTGCTCCACCCTTATCCCGCGCAACGCTTCGCCGCCAATCATCCGAGATAAGAGCCGCATGCGCTAGCGAGCGCTCGTGCGGATTCTGCGCGGGGGGTATCAGGCAACTGGTATCCCTACCGCGACCCAGTGATCCATCCGAAGCGGTTATTAACTGTAGATATCCGGCCAACGCGCTCATCGACATAGTTCAGGCGGTCCAGAGATCATGCGCTGGTCATCGATCCATTAACTCATCGCGACCAGACTTGCTAGTCCGCGGGAGTCGATGCGTTGCGTATTTTCTTTGAGACTAAACAACTTTCAGGATTAACCAATAGGGTGGTAAATATGATTGCCGCGCGAGGAATCCGAGTAGAATTCCCTCACAGTTTCCCTCACAACAAAGTTCTCACCCCTTGCTGGGGAGGGCTTGGGATTCCCGCGCCTTCCGTTCAAGTTGTTCAAATGATTGATTAGAGGAGATTTTGAAGAAGAGCTGAATGAAGCGCTGGCCATTGGCATCAAGTTGCTTAGAACTCCGTACATCGGCTTGGCTGTTCCTGATCGCCTCCGAAAAAATCCTCAGATCTACGCCGAAGAGGTTTTCGCAACCGCTGAATACAACGAACGGTTTGGCAATGTCGTTCGGACGATCGTTGACAGAGGAGTAGGCGAGGGGACGCTCCTGCTTCTCGCGAAAGAGCTCACGGAGCAGCTCGACGGCCCAAGGCCTGCCGGATTATCGGATCGAGCCCTCATTTACGGCGTTTACGAATACGCTTGCACGTCAGGGCGCAGTAAGTACAAGAGGCAGATCGAGAAGGCTTTTGCAGAATCAGCAGATGGTGATCTGGTGGCTGCGCATATTGTGGGTGTCGGCATGCAGATGGAGCAGGTCGCGAATCTGGCCTCCCTCGAACGTCTGGGGTTCGCGATCCTGGTTCCCAAATCACGAAATCCGTCGGCCAAGATTCATGTTGCGATTGAGAAGTTGTTGCACAATGACGAGGCTAAAGGAAAGGCGGCCGCATTTGCCAGAGTCGTTGCCAGGTGCGACGGACCAAGACTAGCAGTAGAGAAGTTACTTGAACACTACAGTGATGGGGAAAGGAGAGCTTGACTCAGTGAACTGGACTGGCAGGCACGCATCCTGTCTCGTGCTGGCCCCCGGTTCGTTGGCCAAACAAAGATCGCAACGCTCTGGTCGTACCCGTGAACTAAAGCCTCTTCCTGAGATATTCAAACACGACGTACCCAATCAACGCCGAGCTCGTGGCAATAAGAAAATTCTTATCCGTAAGGATATCGTTCAAAGCGAATGCAAGACTTTTCCCGGGTCCATTGCTTGAGTCAGTTGGCCTCCCGAACATCCGCTTATACGGTCTGCGCCATATTGCGGCCACCCTGGCCCTGGTCGCAGGCGTCTAACCCAAGTTCGTCAGTGAGCAACCCGGGCGTGCCTCCGCGGCGTTTACGCTCGAGGTCTACTCGGACGTTCTCCCGCATACGCTATAAACGCAGCCGCTCTGAAGGTTGAAGCAATGTTGACGGCCGCCTGAAACACTTTGGAGCAATTGTCCTTTTGGTTCCAGACGATTGCTCCGCAGTCTCTTTTGTCAGGCAATTTAGCTTCAGCGTACAGCGGAATCGACGCAATCTATCGGTGTGTTTTTTCGCTCTGAGGTATCGATTATCCTAGATTGCAGTGATCTCTTTGGAACGTGCTTGTATGAGAACTGGCCGATGCTCGGCCGCAGAGGGCACGGAGATCAAACTGATTGTGCCTGCCAGTTGGAAGCTTTTCTACATTTGCGACCCCGGTGATGATTGCGGCCTCGAACATCTGGTATTCGATCAGTGCGGATCGGACGCGGCGCGCAGGGACGGCTGATCTTCCGACGGGAAGGTGTCTGCCCCCGCATTCTGTGGTCCCTGGGGAAAACTAATTTTCTTCACCAACTCTCTGTACTCTGGTTCATCTCTCAACAAGAGCAGATCCGATTCAGATACGCACGCGAGGACATGAGTTTCATGGCGGTCGTAAGCTTCTTTCAGCAATTGCAACGCTTCGTGTTTCTTGCCCATCAAGACGCATGTCTTGGCCATCGTAGTTCCCGATAGTTTTCCGGCCCGGAAATACTCCATTTGTTTGTTGTAGAGTCCGGTCAGCAGTCCGCGCTCGCCATCCCGCTTATAACCGGCTCGCGCTGACGCGACGATGTCTTTCAGCACCGGATCATTTTCACCATCGGCGGTCTTTTGGCCCTCCTCGAGGTAGGACGGGTAGTCCTTAACGATCAAGTTGATGTTCATGAGGTAGTGGTGAGGAGAGAGAAACTCGGGGGCGGAGCGCTCCACATCTTTGATTACTGCTAGCCCCTCGTCTTTCTTGCCAGCATTGAATAGCATCCAACCCTTGTCGGCAAGAATTGAATGGGATGTGGGATCGAGTTCCTGCGCCTTTTCGTTCTCCTCCAGCCCTTCGGCAAATCTTCCCTGTACCGAAAGAACATTTGCATACCATTTGCGCGCAACAGGGTCTCGGGGATTTAACTCGATGGCGCGCCGAAACTCTTTTTCGCCGTCCGCAAAATCCCAACTGCCCCACCATTCGGCAAAAGCCAGAGCACGATGCGCTTCCGCAAGAGAATCGTCCAGTTCGACGGCCTTTCTGGCAGCAGCGATCGCGCGAGTATAGGCCTCGCTGTCTGGCATAGTGGAGTATTCCCGAAGTAGATCGTAGGTATCTGCCATGCCGACGTATGCCTGGGCATCACCAGGATCGTGCAAGATTGCCTGAGTAAAGCAATCCAAAGCTCGATTCAGGCTTTCAGGAGTCCGCTGATTCCACTCGTAGCGGCCTTTTAGATAGAGGTCGCGTGCCTGGCTCTTTTCGGAGTCGGTGACTGATATCGGCGTTCCACGCGTTCTTTCTTGAGTTCTGTCGGCGAACAAGTTCTCCAATGACCTGGATAGCCGCTGGCTGGCCGTGCCTAACCCAGCGGAGTAGACGCTGATGCCGACAAAACTGGCAAACAGCAGCAAACCAACAAATGCCTGCAGCCATTCTTGTTTCATGAACGGCTGTGAGGCGCTTGCTCTCGGGATGTGGGAGCTTTCTGTCGCAGGCGGCTCTGGCCCGGAGAACTGCGCGCTCGAAGGATAAAGTTGCACGGTTGCTTCCGAGGCAACTTCCGCTCCCCGTGCAGAGGTCGACTTTAACCAATCATCCAATTCACGGGTAAAGGCGTAAACCGATGCGCCACCTCTGCCTGGCAAGCGATGGATCGGCAGACCACGATTCGTCTCCCAGCGTTTAACCGTTCGTTCGACCTTGCCAAGATAAGTTGCAATTTCTTTCCAGGAGTCCAGGCGCATGCCGGGGCCGCCCATTTCTCCATTCGAGTGGTTTGCAGAAGGCGGCATGAACTTTCCTTAAGTTCAGGGCAAAAGTCACGAATTGTCTCAATCAGTCCCGAGGTGTCACTTGCCGCGGACCCGATGTGGCCTGATTATCGCATTTGACGGAACCAGCGGCAACGCCTAAAGCGAGCTCCAAACCGTGGCCTTCAATGCGTTTGCCTTCCTCGAGTGCTTTGCTCCGCGGACGGGGACAGGCTAGCAAACCCGCTCATGCAAGAAGTTTGACGCATTTTTTCGAAGAACGGCGCTTTAAACAACAGGAGCTTGGATGTGAGCGTAAGAGTCTTGCCTTGCGACGGACCCGCCTCGGTCCTCGCCTTGATGCAAATCCACTGTGGCTTTCGACGGCGCAGGCCGTTCCCCCTTCAAACAGTGTGTTTGCGCTGCTGCTGAAGATTATGGCCGGCCTGCAGGGGGTTCGTCCTGAGGATTCGGCCCTTTAGTCCCCCAACTGAAAAGCATTCCCGGAGGTCGTTTCGTGATCGTGACCCGGCTCCTTTCCTTCCATCCTCGTTTTGCCTCGACTTGCAGCCTCGTGGTTCTTTTGCTGCGCTCGGCCGCCTTGGTTCTTCTCATCGGCGTTGTCCTGGGCCCTGCCGTGCAGGCGCAGACCGGGACGGGCGAATGGACCTGGATGGGCGGCAATCCTGGCACGCTGGGCGAGATCCCAACCGCGCGCGGCATGCTCGGTGTGCCGTCGGCACAGTTCTCGCCCGGTCCACGCCAGTGGAGCGCGGTCTGGACCGGCGCCGACGGCAGCTTCTGGATCTTAGGCGGTTTTGGAAACGACGCAACCGGAGCCTCCGGTTCGTTCAACGATCTTTGGCGGTTCACCCCGGTCACCAATCAGTGGACGTGGGTGAGCGGAAGCGCATCGCTGAACGCCTCTGGCATTTACGGCACGCTGGGCTCGCCCGCGGCGGCCAATTCGCCTGGCGCGCGCTATCAGGGGGTCACCTGGGTGGACAAGAGCGGCAATCTCTGGCTCTTCGGCGGCTGGGGATACGACTCTGCGGGAACTCAGGGCTACCTGAACGATCTATGGATGTATAACAACGCCACGAACCAGTGGACCTGGAAGAGTGGAAGTAACCTCGCCAATCAGTTCTCTGCATTTGGAGCCGCCGGCCAATCCAGCACCAGTTACATTCCCGGATCGCGCTACAGCGCTATGAGTTGGGTGGATGCAAGCGGCAACTTCTGGCTCTTTGGCGGTCAGGGAGATTACCTCGACAACTCCTCAGAGATAAATGTCGCCATGAACGACCTGTGGAAGTACTCTCCTTCGTCCGGCGAGTGGACCTGGTACGGCGGCGAGGTCCCGGGCAGCTACGGCACCCTGGGCAACCCCGCAGCCGGGAACCTACCAGGAGAACGGACCGGTGGCGCCACCTGGGTCGATGCCAGTGGAACCCTTTGGCTATTCGGTGGCTTTGGACTCGACGCGCAGTCGCAGGTCGGCGTTCTTGGGGACCTTTGGAGCCTGAATCCGGCTAACCAGCAGTGGACCTGGGTGAGCGGGCCGAATGTGGCCAACTCAACGGGTGATTATGGCGTCCTTGGCGTTGCCTCGAGCTCCAACCACTCTCCAGGCCGCATGTTCACGAACGTCTGGCAGGATAAGAGCGGCAATGTCTGGATATTTGGTGGCGGCGCCGTCAACACCGCCAACCAGCCAATCCTCTTGAACGACTTGTGGGAGTACGCCCCAACCACGAATCTTTGGACCTGGGTCGCCGGGACACCGCTGGCAGATGTGAGTCAGTTTGCGGTCAATGGCGTCTATGGGACGCTTGGGATACCGGATGCCGCCAACATTCCTGGTGGCAGGGTCGGGGCCGCAAACTGGACCGACCAACAGGGCAACTTCTGGCTCTATGGAGGAAACTGGGGTCCGTTTATCAATACCGGGATCGCTGCTCCGTATCTTTCCTTCAACGATCTCTGGGTCTACGATCCACCCGCCTCGGCCACCGCGCCCCAGGCTGTACTCACGCCGCTGCAACTAAGCTTCTCCACACCGACGGGCGTAACCGCCCCTGCGCAAACGGTAACGCTTAGCAATTTCGGCGCGGCCGCGCTGACCATTGGCAACATTGCCATCGGCGGCGCCAACGCCAGCGCCTTCAATGAGTACAATGCCTGCGGAACGTCGCTCGCGCCCGGAGCCAGTTGCACCATCACGGTCTCGTTTGCTCCCTCCGCATCAGGCTTCAATGCGGCCACGCTCACCGTAACCGACAATGCGGCCACAACCTTGCCCATCGCGCTCAACGGAATTGCGCAAGCGCAAACAACCCTGGCCCTCTCCACTTCTCCGGCATCCACCAGTTTAGTGCTCGCCCCTGTGAAACTGACGGCAACCCTTTCGCCATCTTCAGATTCCGCTGCTTCGACCGATGGCGAAATCGTGATCTTTCGGGACGGCAACCAGATCTTGGGCGGCGAACAGATGACCAATGGTGTGGCTACGATGACCACCACCCAGCTTCCTTTTGGAACCAGTACGCTGACAGCCAGTTATGCCGGTAATAAGTATTTTGCTGCGGCAACCAGCGCTGGGTCATCATTCACCGTCACCTATCCAACCAATCTCACCGCTACGCAAACAGCGCTGGTCTTTCTGGCGGGTGGGCAGCCGGTCACCAGCGCCAGCCGCACGTCGCTGGTGAATCTGACGGCAACGGTCACCAGCAACGGCTCGCCCGTGACGCCGGGCATTGTCACCTTCTGCGATGCTGCCTATGCCTCGTGCGTGGGCCAGGGGCTGATCGGCATCGCGCAGACCAACTCCAAAGGCGTGGCCACGTTCCCCATGCGTTTTGGCGCTGGAGCACACCAGGTTGTGGCCCGCTTTCAGGTGCAATCCACGCTCGCGGCCTCGGTTTCGCCCGTCACCGCAATCTCGATCAATAACGCGCTCACCACAGCTGGCCTGGCGTCTTCCGGCACATCTGCCGGCTACGAACTGACGGCAACGATCGCCGGCTTCGGTCCAAAAAACGCGCCCACCGGCAGCGTGCAGTTCATCGACACCAGCAACAACAACGCGGTGCTGGGCACGGTCCAGCTTGAAGGCGCAACCGAGAGCCAATCCTACGTCGTCGGGCCGGAGATTCCCGACACCGCGGGCTTCGGCTGGTACACCACGACAGCCGACCTGAACGGCGACGGCATCCCCGATGTGATTGTCGTGAACGGCGTAGCAGATCTCGCGGGAAACAATGTTCCGGAGACCATTCAGGTCTATCTCGGCAAGGGCGATGGTACATTCAACGCGCTCGCGCCGCAGCAGATCGTGGCCAATTCGCCCAGCGGGGTGGCGAGCCTCCCAATCTTTGACTCGGCTTCAATCACAATTGGCGACTTCAACCAGGACGGCATTCCAGACCTGGCCATCGGCCTTTCCCAGTCACCCACCGCAGGCGCCGCCATAGCGAACACGATCGCCATCCTGCTGGGCAAGGGCGACGGTACTTTTGCCGTGCAGCAAACGCAATTGCAACCCGTAGACGGCAGCGCATTTCTGGCTGCGCCCGTGGTGGCGGACTTCAATGGCGACGGCATTCCCGATATTCTCGCGACCTATGGCATCGTTGACTTCGACTACAGCGTGCTCTATCTGGGCAATGGCGACGGAACTTTCCAAACAGCGACAGCCACCACTCCCATAAGTTTCTTCGAGACAAGTGTCCCCTTCCCAACCTATTTTCCGGCTGTGTCCGACTTCAACGGTGACGGAATCCCCGACGTTGGGTTTGTCTCACAGTTGGGCGCGTACTCCGAAATCGGCCTGGGCAATGGGACTTTCTCAAGCGTGCTGACGGCGGACACGCTGTCCCCCCCGATCGACCAGGAGCCGGCCTACGTGCCGGTTGTTGGAGACTTCAACGGCGACGGCAAGCCGGATATGGCCGTAACGAGCCCCGGCAGCCAGATTCCCATCTTCCTCGGCAACGGAGACGGAACGTTTACCACAACCACGCAAACGCCGGCCGTAACCAACGAATCATGGAACCTGGTGACCGCCGACTTTGCCGGCAACGGCTTCGACGGATTCGCCTCCGCGAATGACGACACCACCATCAGCGTCTTCAAATCGAACGGAGACGGTACATTCACACAGCAGAACATCACCGTCGGCATCGGCCACACCGGACCACCGGGTGAAATCCCATTCTATCCAACGGGCATCGCAGCCGGGGACTTCCACAACAGCGGCCGCAAAGATATTGTTTTCTCGATTGAGGGCGATTACGCCATCCAGACCGTGGAGAACCGGCTGACTGAAGCCGCAACGGTGAAACTTGAGAATGTTCGCCTGGCCGGCAGCGGAACGCATAACATCGTTGCCGTGTATACGGGCGACTCGCTCTTTGCCACAAGCACTTCAAGCTCCGTTGCGCTCGGCGCGGAGTCTCTTAACTCCACCACCACGTCGTTCACCGTTACTCCAACCCAGGGGCTCACCGGAGCCCCGGTAAACCTGAGCGCAACGGTGGCCCCAGCCAGCGGATCTACAACGCCAACCGGCGATATCTCGTTCCTCGACGGTTCCACTGTCCTGGCGGTTCTACCGGTCAACTCCAATGGATCGGCCTCCTTCTCGAGCACTTCGTTTGTTGCCGGCATGCACAGCTTCACGGCTGTCTATAGCGGCGATGCGAACAACCTCACCAGCACTTCGCCCGTCGTCCCCGCAACCTACACTACCAATCTGCCCGCGGTCACCCTCTCGCAGACGGCGGCACTCACCTTTGTCTCCAGCGCCGGAACCACGAGCGCGCCGCAGACGTTCACCGTCACGAACAGCGGCGCCGTAAACCTGTCAATCACCGGCATCACCATCACCGGTTCGACCAACCCAAGTGTCTTTGCGCAGACCAACAACTGCCCCTCAACCCTGGCCCCCTCCGCGCTTTGCACGGTCTCCGTTACTTACACGCCAGCCGGCGAGGAAAACGATGCAGCTTACGTCTCGATCGCGGACAACGCCGTCACATCGCCGCAGACCTTAGAGGTCATTGGCATAGGCGAGGCTGCGAGCGGGCCCGGCATCTCTATCAGCCCGGCAGGCCCGCTGCGGTTCAGCGCATTGGCCGGCGCTACCAGCGCGACCCAGATAATCACCATCGCCAGTACCGGCAATATCAATCTCTCCATCAACAGCGTGTCCATCATCGGCGCAAATCCTGCCGACTTTGCCGAGACCAACAACTGCAGCAACTCGATCGCAGCAACCGGTCTATGCCAGATCTTCGTAACGTTCACGCCGGCTGCCGCGCAGTCCTACAGTGCGTCGGTTTCCATTGCCGATAACGTCGTCGGCTCGCCGCAATCCGTGAGCCTGTCCGGAACCGGCTCGGCCGCGCCCCTTGCGACGCAGACGCAGCTTTCTTCGAGCGTGAACTCGATCACCCTGGGTACCAGTGTGAACCTCACGGCGCAGGTCTCGGAGACTGCCGGGAACAGCATCCCGTCAGGCACGGTCACGTTTTACGACGGAGCGACCTCGCTCGGAACGGCGCTCCTATCTGGCAATGGAACTACCCCATTCATCACGAACGCGCTCGCCGTCGGCACGCACAGCATCACGGCGACCTACGGCGGCGACATCAATAACGCCGGAAGCACCTCGGCGGCGGTTGTCGTCACGGTGAACGCCGCAGCCACAGGCTCCGGCGAATGGACCTGGATGGGCGGAAATCAGGGCACAGTTTTAGGTTTCATTTTCGAAGGCCCCGTGACACCCGCGAACGCCCCTGTATACGGCACGCAGGGAACACCCTCGACAGCCAACCTTCCCGGGAACCGTTATGGCGCTTCCACCTGGACGGACAGCAACGGAAACCTGTGGCTGCTTGGTGGATACGGCTACGACTCAACCGGCACCAGTGGCTACCTCAACGATTTGTGGGAGTACTCCCCCACGGCCAGGACATGGACCTGGGTCGGCGGCAGTAACGTAGTCGGCGCGAATGACAGCCAATTCGGTGTCTACGGAACCCAGGGCACAGCCGCGGCGGGCAACCTGCCGGGGGGCCGAGAGTACGCCGCATCATGGACCGACAACGGCGGACGGCTCTGGCTCTTCGGAGGATTCGGCTCCGGCGCTGGACCGAGCACATCCGATTTCGGCTATCTGAACGACCTGTGGATGTACAACCCCTCCACGAACCTGTGGACGTGGGAGGGCGGAAGCAATAATCCCTCCACGGTTGCTTATACGGAGGTGCCCGGCGTCTATGGAACACGGGGAACACCCAGCACCAGCAATATCCCCGGCGCGCGTTTATACGCTTCGTTTGCAACAGACAGCCGGGGCAACTTCTGGCTCTTCGGCGGCGAGGGCGGGGACTCAGCTGGAAACCAAGCTGAATTGAATGACCTGTGGATGTTCAACCCGTCCACAGGCGCCTGGACCTGGGTCAACGGCGCGAGTGTCGTCCCTGGGGCTGCTACCAATCCGGGGTCGGGCACACCCGGCGTCTATGGAACCAAGGGCACGGCCTCCAGCGGCAGTATGCCCGGAAGCCGGCAAGCCTCTGCCGCGTGGATGGACTTGTCCGGCAACCTCTGGCTCTTCGGAGGGGGAGGAGAGGACTCGACCGGACGGAGTGGCGAGCTCAGCGACCTGTGGATGTTCAATGCCGCCAATGACGAATGGACCTGGGTGGGCGGAAGCAACACCGTGCCTGCCGGCGGAGGAAACCCTGGAGTCTACGGCACAGAGGGATCGCCCAGCGCGACGGATATACCAGGCAGCCGCTACACCGCCTCAGCTTGGACAGACACCCAGGGCAACCTCTGGCTGTTCGGCGGTCAGGGCTTCGATTCCGCAGGTAATTACGGCTCGCTCAACGATCTCTGGACCTACAGCCCGTCCGCGAACGAGTGGACGTGGATGGACGGCAGCAATCTTAGATCGCAGTACGGAAGCTACGGTACGCTGGGCGTCGCCAGCCCCTCGAACACTCCTGGATACCGCAACAGTGCGGCCGCCTGGACAGACAAGAGCGGCAACTTCTGGCTCTACGGAGGCGATGCCACAAGCGGCGGGGACAGCGTACTCTTCTATTACAGCGACCTATGGGAGTACGGGTCTCCCACAGCCACTACACCAGTGCTCACCACGCCGACGGTTACCGTGACACCCGGCTCGTCGAGCATCACCACGGCGCAATCGCTCACGGTGACGATCGGCGTCAGCGGCAACCCCACGCCGACGGGCACAGTCACTCTGACGAGCGGCAGCTTCACCTCGGCAGCGACAACTCTGACCAGCGGCAGCGCGACGATTACCGTGCCCGCCGGATCGCTGGCCACCGGTACTGACACGCTGACGGTCAGCTACGCGCCGGATTCTTCCAGTTCCTCAACTTATAACAGCGCTACGGGAACGAATTCGGTCACGGTGACCTCTCCGGCAAAGACCACGCCTACTGTGACGGTGTCGCCGTCTCCAACCAACATCACGACGACGCAAACGCTCACAGTGACGATCGGCGTCAGCGGCGGCAGCGGGAATCCCACGCCAACCGGCTCGGTGACTCTGAGCAGCGGGACTTACAGCTCCACGGCGACGACTCTCGTTAGTGGCAGTGCGATGATTACGGTTCCCGCCGGATCGCTGGCGACCAACACGGACACGCTGACGGCTACTTACACGCCCGACTCCAACAGCTCCTCGACCTATAACAGCGCAACAGGATCGAATACGGTCACAGTGACCTCTCCGGCAAAGACCACGCCTACTGTGACGGTGTCGCCGTCTCCAACCAACATCACGACGACGCAAACGCTCACAGTGACGATCGGCGTCAGCGGCGGCAGCGGGAATCCCACGCCAACCGGCTCGGTGACTCTGAGCAGCGGGACTTACACCTCAACGGCGACGACCCTCGTGAGCGGTGGTACGATGATTACGATTCCCGCCGGTTCGCTAGCCACCGGTACGGACACTCTGACGGTTAATTACACGCCGGATTCTGCCAGTTCTTCAACCTATAACGGCGCGACGGGAACGAATTCAGTCACAGTGACCGCAGCCACAGTGCAGGTCACTGTGGGCACGAGTCCGGCAGGGCTCGCGCTGACCGTAGACGGAACGAGTTATGCCAGCACGCAAACCCTGAGCTGGACAGTCGGTTCGAGTCATACGATTGCAACAACTTCTCCGCAGACGAACGGAGGAACCCAAAATACCTTTGCTTCCTGGTCCGACGGGGGAGCGATCTCGCACTCGGTGACGGCGCCATCGGCAGCCACAAGTTATACGGCCACCTTTAACACCTCGTATCAATTGACAACTGCGGCCAACCCGTCGGTTGACGGAACAGTCACGCCCACGTCGGGCACTTACTATGCCGCGGGCACTGTGGTGAACCTGACGGCAACGCCGAACTCTGGCTACAACTTCACCAACTGGACCGGCAGTGTGGCCGGCGCCGCAAGTGCATCAACCACGATTACCATGAATGCGGCACAAAGCGTGACCGCCAATTTCAGCCCAGTGGTTGTGAATGCGCCGGTGGCCTCGCTCACTCCTCCCTCACTCAGCTTTGCATCGACCACGGGTGTGGCCAGCGCGGCGCAGGCTGCGACGCTTTCAAACACAGGCAATGCGACCTTGACGATCACCGGCATCACAATCGCCGGCACAAATCCAACTGACTTCGCCGTCACCACCGGCGCCAATGCGTGCGACGCCACAGTGGCTGCCGGCTCCAGTTGCTCGATCTACGTGACCTTGACGCCAGCTTCGGCAACCAGCTTTGCCGCAACCCTCACGGTTGCCGACAACGCCTCCGGCTCGCCACAAACGACAACGCTCGCAGGAACAGGTACGGCTCCCCCAACCTTCGCGGTCAGTTCAACCACCACTCCTCAAACCGTTCAACCCGGCGGCATTGCAACGTACTCCATCACAGCAACCGCGCAAAACGGAGCGTTCCCAAACTCTGTAACCCTGGCGGCCAGCGGGCTTCCCGCAGGCGCAACCGCAACCTTCTCGCCAACCTCAATTACACCGGGCAACTCATCGGCAACTTCGACGCTGACGATTCAAACCGCAAAGCCGGTGGCTGCTCTAACCACGAAGAAGTCTCCATGGCCGCTCGCAGCGCCGGCGCTGGCGCTGATCGGATTCTTCTTCCTTCCTGGTAAGCGCCGCCGCCGCTGGATTACGCTCACCATTCTGTTGCTCGCTTCACTGGGAACATTCACGGCTCTTACCGCATGCGGCGGTGGATTCGGCATGACTTCAACTACTCCCGCAACGAACTACACCGTCACCATCACCGGAACCAGCGGCACCGTGCAGCAAACCACGACTGTACAGTTGACTGTCGAGTAAGAGGAGACCCCTTGCGACTCAGGATCAAACACGCATTCGTTCTGTTGTTGACCGTCGCTGCGGCCTCTGCTGCTCAGGCCGTTGCTCAAACACCCGCCGCTAAGCCATCTGAGGTCGGAGGCAGTGATTATCGCGCCGAACTGGCCTTGGGCTACAGCTATCTTCACAGCAACGCACCTCCCGGTGGCTGTGGATGCTTCAACATGAACGGCGGCAATGCTACCTTCGCCTGGCCGCTGAAGTCGGGGATGTATGCTTTGGCTGGAGACGTCACCGTGGCCTATGCGGGTGCAGTCTCCAACTCAAGTCAAAGCCTCACACTGAGTACCTTCACTGCGGGAGGCCGCTATCTTCCGCGGTTGGGCCACTCAACTCTGCAGCCGTTTGGCCAGGTGCTGGCCGGTCTCGCGCATTCAAGTGGAACGCTGGTTCAAGGTTCAAGTCCGGGAGCGGCTAACGCTGGTGCAGCTTTTGCCGCAATCTTCGGCGGTGGCGTCGATCTCCGCGCCACTCGCCGCTTCTCCGTGCGGCTGATCGATGCCGATTATCTTTTAACCACTTTCGATAATGGATCCAATAACCACCAGAACAACCTCCGCATCAGTGCCGGCGTCGTAGTTCACATCGGCGAGAAGTGACTTGAGGCTGAGGGAGAAACACCCAAAGAGTTTGGGCCATCCTATCTTGATAATCCGATGACGAAAAAGACATTGAACATGCGAAGCGTCTCAAAGAGGAACCTTCGCTCAACCAAGCGGCAACCAACTCAAACACAATTGCTTCGACGATCAAGGGCGCGATCGGTACTTGAAAGGCTTCATGATTAACGCCCATTTCGACTTTCTATTCCGTCATTTCTGAATTCACCTGTGTCAGAACCCACACCTTTTGGCACGGCTCTTTTCATACAATTTTGCCTTTTGCTTTCCGCGAGATAGAAGGCATGAATTGCGGAGGCTTTCCGAACAGCAATGCCGGATATTCAAGGAGTTTGGCCGTTTCAAAAGGCTGCCGCGAAGGGGAGGCTGGATTAGCGTCCTGCGTGTTTTCGAATACGAAGCGACATTAAGGATTAACCGAAAGCGGCGGGAAATATGATTACCGAGTGAGTAATCTGGTCAGAATTTCCCTCACAGCTTCCCTCACAACAAAATTCCGACGCCTTCCCGGCGAGGGTTTTGGATTCCCTTGGATTCCGTGTAAGTCGTTCAAATGATTGATTAGAGGAGATTTGAGATTTTCCGGCTCGCCTTCATAAGCAAGAGCGAGCTGGTTCTTCAGATCATTGAAGCGATTGTTGACCGGGGTTGCCGACAGCATCAGTACCTTTGTACGCACGCCCTGCCGCACGATCCGGTTCATCAGGCGCTGATACCGAGTTTCGCGATCTTTGAATGCGTCATCGTTGCGGAAGTTGTGCGACTCGTCGATGACGACCAGATCGTAGTTGCTCCAGTTGACCTGGCTCAGTCGCATGCCGAGCGATTCACCCCGATCACGAAGCAGATCGGTGTGGCAGAGGACGTCATAACTGAAGCGGTCCCTTACGAGCGGGTTGTTCTTCAGGTTTCCTTTGTATGTCGTCCAATTGTCGGCAAGCTTCTTCGGACACAGCACTAAGACAGTTCGATTACGGAGTTCGTAATACTTGATGACTGCGAGCGCCGTGAACGTCTTCCCCAGTCCGACGCTGTCGGCCAGGATGCAGCCGTTGTAGGTCTCGAGCTTATTGATGATGCCCGTGGCTGCGTCGCGCTGGAAGCTGTAGAGCTTCTGCCAGATCGCGCTTTCCTGATAGCCGGTCCGCTCATTCGGCAGAACATCCTCGTTGATGTCTTGCAGGAACTCGCTGAAGATGCTGAACAGCATCAGGAAGTAAATGCGCTGTGGGGAGTTCTCCTTGTAAACCGAAGCGATATGGTCCCGAATGAGATCCGTGACGTCCGTGAGCTTCTCGGCGTCCTGCCAAATCTGATCGAAGAGCGCGAGGAAAGTGCGGGTCGCAACCGGCTCGTCCATTTTGTTGACGAAATTCGAGACCGCATTTCCCTGTTGGTAGCCCAAGTCCACTGCGGTGAACCCATGCAACGGCATGTACACCGTGGAACCTTCCGCCGCCTCGACGCACGCGAACTGCTGCATAGGTGCGCCGCTCCGGTTCGATCTGAACTGCGCCTTCCGCCGTATCCACTCGGCACACTCCCTGGCGATCGCTCGCTGGGTGAGCTTGTTTTTGAGGCGGATCTCAAACTCGGACCCGTGAAACCCTCTCTCCCCCTCGGCCTCGGGACTGTGAAACTCCCGGGGGGCTTTCGCGACCCGGTCCGTCGCTTCCTGGGCGACGAAGGTCGGCTTCGTGAAGATGAACTGCAGGGCTTCAACGCCCTCCAATTCCTGCTTCAAAGCTTCGAAAGCATAGATTGAGAAACTGGAGGCCGCGATTCTCACCTTGGCCTTGGGGCGCACGGTCCCCTTCAGGTCGTCCCCCAGCAGCCTCGAGATGTTATCTAAGACTTCCATTGTTCGCCGCGGGCAAAACCTGCAAGGTGCCGATCTCGCTGTCTAGGTCTCTGGCCCAGCCTGGCGAGCGGGGCTTCTGGCCACTGAGCAGGTGAAGTTCGACCCGTGGCAGCCATGGAAAAGGCATATTCCGCCCTGAACTTGGGTTGCATCATCAATTTACAGCACGAGAGCGGTAATTCAGGTTCCATCGACGGATCCTTGCCTTAATCCCATGCGCAGGGGGGCGGGTTGGCAGCTTGGAGCCCCGCAAACGCCATAAATGGGGGCAATTTAGACCTGGAGTTAAAACGACCCTAGTGTCATGAGTCATTAATTCAGTAAACAAATAATGGCGAGAGGCGTCTAACATGACAGGAGCGAGGTCATGAGACGAGGACGCCGATTGCCGGAGTTAAGACTGAGCGAGGAGGCGCGCTCGACGTTGCAGGGCTGGACGCGAAGAAGGAAGACCGCCCAGG
>Ga0302277_1000938_pt1 | contig 22137 bp, 12 predicted proteins | sample III_Bog_N3_1_FD_198759 | JGI IMG/M metagenome (GOLD analysis project Ga0302277, IMG submission 198759) | Peat permafrost microbial communities from Stordalen Mire near Abisko, Sweden - III_Bog_N3_1 | ecosystem: Environmental > Terrestrial > Soil > Wetlands > Peat | place: Sweden: Abisko... | reverse complement strand
CGTCGAAGGGCTCTCCCTTGGGGAAACTGTAACTGAAAGTTGGAATCAGGAGCGTGCCGTCGGGGCCGACAGCCGATTGCATGGCCTCGATGAGAAGATCCAACCTCCGCTCGTTTGAAAGAACGCTCGACGCGGCATTCGAAGGTACAGCAAACTGAGCTGCAACAATTGCATCCGGATGAATTAATGCAACCGTGCCACGTGTGACGCCGGCCGAGCGCAAAGCTGCGGTTACCGCAGAGGGGCAGACTGGAGCGTGTGTCACTCGGTTCTTCCAGAGGGCGGCGCTGATTCGTGTCCCAGCAATCGATTATCATAGCGCATTGCGCGCTCGTGGCAGTAGACAATGGCTGGGATTCGGTACTGCTGCCGTTCATTATTTTATTTCATTCTTATTTCATGAAAATTCTGCTGGTGCATCCCGACGATTCGATTGACGTGGGAACATGGGCGGGAATCCGATGGGATTTCGCAGTCGATTTAGGGTGGTCGGGACGCCATTGGTACGCTGAGCAAACCCAGCGATTGGGATTTCGGGTGTTCAGCATGTATGACCTCCTCGACCATGCGCAACATCGCGATCGTATTCGCCAACTGTTGGCTCTAGGTCTTGGCCAGTTGGTTGATTCACAAGCGGTCGACTGGTGGGATCTTTTTTCCCCGAATCTATACGAACCGGCGGAACAACTTCTTCTTTTGTCTGCGCTGGTGGAACACATACCCGCAAAAGCGGAGATCTTCGCCACGCGTCCAGGCTTCTTGCGCAAGGCACTCTCGCTTCTTTTGAGGCGAGCGGGAAAATCGAGCGAGATCAAAAGCTTCTTGCCCGAGCGGCGGCCACGCGCAATTCAAGAAATCTCTCGACGGTATCTAAGGGCAGCGGTTACGCTGCGGCCAGCACAAATCATCGAAATCTGTTTCGACAAGTGGGACTTGGATTACCGGGTTCGACGGCATTTTGCACGGTCGCAATCAGCGGCTTCGAGTTCCGTTACCCTGCTGCCGTCGGCTTATGGAAATGTCTCTCGATCGCAGATCGCGTACGCCAGAATGCTGCCGCACCGGCAGTTCTTGCTGGTCGTGACGCGCCGTAACGGTCTGCTACCCGAACCGCCCGCCAACGTTAATGTACGGCAGTTGGCGGCTTACGCTCCGGGCCGTTCACGTGTTCGGGATGCTGAGTTTGCGCAGTTGCTGATGCGGTGGCGCGATGTCGAGAGACTTGTGCTCGAGCCGAGCGCTATCTTCAGCGTGGCTCGAGAGCTTAAGGTCTTCGATGGTTTTGCCGAATTTCTGAAGCGCATCTTGCGAGTTCGCGACGCCTGGCGGAATGTTCTGGCGCTCGAGCCAGTCACGGCTGTGCTTTCGGCGGACGAGAATAATCCGACGACACGGTTGCCGATTTTACTGGCGTCAGCGGCAAAAGTGCCGACCGTGTTTTGCGATCATGGAGCATTAAACATGAGTTTCGCCATCCGACGAGCGGCATCCGACAAATATCTCCTGCGAGGTCAGATGGCTCGGGACTACAGCGTAGAGTGGTGCGGGCTCGCGCGGGAAAAAGTCATTGTGGGAGCACCGCTGGATGCTCATGGATCCGAGGCAAAGCCGGGTCAGATCACGAAGGACTGGATCGTGCTTTACTCCGAGGCCTACGAACTCTTGCCCGGACGCACCCATGTCTTTTATGCAGAAGTTTTGCCCGAGTTGTGTTCGCTGGCGCGACGAACGAATCGCAAGGTGGTGATTAAGCTGCATCCTTTTGAGAGTGGCCGGGAGCGGAAGGCGATCGTCGATAAGGTTTTAACCGCGGAACAACGAAATCTCGTGCAGCTTCGAGAAGGACCGATGACACCGGACCTATTCGAACGAGCGTGGTGCAGCGTCACAGTGGAATCCAGCGTGGCCGTCGAGAGCACGACGCATGGCGTTCCCTGTTTTCTATGCAGTTGGCTGGACGTTTCGTGGTACGACTACGGGAAACAATACGCCAAATTCCATGCTGGATATCAACTGCATTCACCGGAGGGAATTCGCAAGATTCCGCAACTCGTGGAACGGATCTCGATTACAGAAGAGACACGCCAAAGTTTGCGGACCGTCATCCGCGCGGAGGACCTCGAATCGGTTCTGTGCGCAAGGTGAAGTCAGTGGGCGGGGTCGAAAACCTTTCGCCCTATTCGCGAACGACAAACGTCCAGTTAAGGGGAGTTCCCCGCTCCACGTCGCGATTGGCGCGTTTGCCGAGAACCTCCGAAAGGTGACGCGGATGCAATCCGTCGGCAGGGCGAATCGAGCGAACATTCTCGCTGGTAAATGTCTCGCCCTTTTTTACATCTTCGACCACGAAGAGCGAGCGCCGAAACTTTCGGCTATTCATCTCCCCTGGCCCAGCGCTAAATTGCACCTTGCCCAGAGCTTGCTCCGCGATCCGTACCGCCTCGACCATGGACTTGAATTCATCGGGTTCGAGCGAGAAGGCCGCGTCAGGGCCGCCATCGCCGCGACGAAGGCAAAGATGCTTCTCGATGATGTTCGCGCCGAGGGCCACCGCGGCAACCGGCACGGCGACTCCTTGAGTGTGATCCGAGAGGCCGGCCGGACAATCGAAACGACGTGCAAGAGCAGGAATCGTAGCCAGATTCGCCTCTTGCGGGGAAGCGGGGTAGGCGCTGGTGCATTTCAGCAACGCGATTTCGGCGGCGCCTGCGCCTCGCGCTGCGTCGACGGCTTCGATGATTTCCTCTTCAGTGGCCATTCCGGTCGACATGATCAGCGGCTTCTTGGTACGCGCCATTTTCCGGATCAACCCTATGTCGACTAGCTCGAACGAGGCGACTTTGTGGACCGGGACATTCATCGCCTCCAGGAAATCAACCGCGCTGTCGTCGAAGGCGCTGGAGAACAAGTGCATCCCCAGTTCGTTAGCGATCGCTTTGAGTTTGGGCTGCCATTCCCACGGCGTATAGGCTTCCTGATAGAGATCGTGAAGTGTGCGTCCGTCCCACAGAGTACCGCCGCGGATTCGAAAACACTCGTTATCGCTGTTCATTGTGATTGTATCTGCCGTGTAAGTCTGAAGCTTCACGGCGTCGGCGCGAGCGTCCTTGGCAGCATGCAGAATCTGGACCGCCTGATCGAAATTCTGATTGTGGTTAGCGGAAAGTTCGGCAATTACGTAGACGGGGGAATCGGGGCCGATGCGGCGGCCGGCAATACTAATCTCCGTCGAGATTTTCTCATTCGGCATGACTTAGTTTTTCGTTCTCCAAGCCTTTGCTCGCCAAGATTTCGTTCTCCATGACTTCTCTCTCCAAGACGTTGCCCTCTAAGATAAAGAGGAATGCATCTTGTCCGGCGACTTGTTGAGGAGCGGCGCGCTGGAATCCGCTGGCTTCAAACAGCCGAACGGAGGCTTGATTGCCCGGCTTAACGAAGGCATGAATGCGACAGACGGAGCGTGCTCGAAACAAGGCGGAGGTCCCGAACTGGACCAGTTGCCGGCCCCACCCCTCGCCGCGATAGGCCGGCGCGACGTTGACTGAGAGAACAGCCGTGTCGTTCTTTATCTGAAATCGCACGAGGCCTACGGGCTCGCCGTCAGAGTTCTCTCCAATGTAGATTGGCGAATTTAAGTCTTGCAGCTTGTCTGCAAACCATCTCGCATGCTCTTCCGACGAAATCTCCGAGGAATGGAAAGATGCGGCGCGCGCGATCGGATCCCTTGCCCACTCGAACACCAATTCGCAATCGGCGGCTTGTGCCAGGCGAAGATGCAATTCCCGATTGAGCAGCGCCGCATCGACACGCTCGCGACCTAGGCCATCCACAAGTTGCCGGCCCGCTTGGGACATTTCGCGTCGGCGGTCTTGATTGGCCAATAGTTCGCAGGTGAGTTGCTGCAGCGAGGCGATATCGAGGGATTCCGCATCGCAAGCGCCGGCTGCTCCGATCGTTGAGAGATATTCAGCGAGCCGCCGCTGGTTCTCCGCAACGACAATCAAGACTGCCGGCAGGCCGAGCAGGCACATCTCCCAGCAGGTCGTGCCAGCTCCGGCTACGGCAAGGTCGGCCCATGTCATCAACTCCGCCATGTTGGAAACATTTGAGAGTACTTCAATCCGTCCATCATTATTTTCCGCAGCGGCGGCTTCCACAGCTTTCAAGTTTTCGGCGCTGCCACCTACCACAACGCGAATCTGCAATTCTTCTACGGGCAAAGTGGCTAAAGCAGAAAGAATACGTGGCGTCAGATTCTTGGGATCGCTGCCCCCGACGGTAAGTAACGCTTTCGAAGCTCGGGTTGGTACTCTTCGATTCCAATTGCGACAAACGGCGAACTCATTACGAAGGAGCGCATAGCGCGGGCCAAGAAGCATGCGAGTCCGAGACTCTCGGTTGGCATACATTTCGGGACGCGCATGCGGATTTTGATTCAACACCAGGTCGGCGGGATAGAAGTCAAGTTCAGCATTATCGTCGATGAGCAAGATACGATTGTTTTTCTGCAGCTCCGACAAATATTTTGGACGAAAATGATAGCCGTCTACGACGATCCATTCGGCATGGGCAAGGTGCAAATCGACAGCTACGACGGTCTTGCGCAAGTCGTCATCGCTGCCGGGTTCGGCTTCGATGTCAACCACTTCTATGCGTTCGCGATGAAGCCGTTCTCGAAGGGAGAGTGCACATCGGGACATGGCGAAGATCACATTCCCGCCTCCGCGCTGCCAAGCCTGAGCGAGCGCGAGGCAACGCATCACGTGTCCAGTACCGGACGCGACAGTGGAATCAGCCCGAACTAAAAGGGCGCCACGTTTCATTGTTTTGGTTATTCTCCCGGCTACTGAGCTTGAGCTAATGCAATGTTCGAATAGTGATTACCAATATGGACTACCGGTACGAACTGTCGGTCTGCTTGTTTTCCCAGCGTCCTAACTCAACGAACCTTAAAAACTGCCTGGATCATGTCGCCCTCGAGAAACTGTTCCGGCCGCGTGTCGCTCAACCATACTGCCAACGTCTTGCAAACCTCGGCATAGATTTTCAGCGTTTGCTCAACCGCAAGCGGGTCGTGGGCGGCTGTCATATTGTGGGTTGCCAGAAGCAATACTCCGCGCTTCACGCATTCCTGCGTAAACAGGCTTCGCACAAGAAGACTGTCTTTACCGGCTTCGTCTAGAAATCGGATCAACGACCAAAAGGGATACCCGATGCACTTAATACGATCTTCCAATCCCGCCTCTTTGGCCAGCGCGTTCAATCCTTCTTGCAGAACGCGCCCATTGGCGTCCATGCGGGCCAGCGCATCGGTCGTTTCGAGGACATCGAGCACGGCCATGGCGGCGGCCATCGACGCCACCTCTCCACCGAACGTAAAGCTGAAAAAAATTTCTTCGAAGACTTTCATCACATCCGCTCGCCCCACCACACAGGCGATTGGAAAACCATTGCCCATTGCCTTGCCAAAACAAGCAAGGTCGGGAGTCACTCCAAATTTCTTCTGCGCACCACCAAGGCCAAAGTGAAAACCGCAGCAAATCTCGTCGAAGATCAGCAATGCGCCGTGCTCCCGCGCCATCTCCTTCACACCTTCGAGAAAGCCCGCCGCGGGAGGCCAGAAATTTACGGGCTCCATAATCACCGCGGCGAACTCTCCGCGATGCGCGGACAAAAGCTTGCGCAGGGATTCCAGATCGTTATAAACGAAGGGATGGGTTAGCGCCCGCACCGCTTCGGGCACTCCCGCGTTTCGCGTCGTGCTGCCAATGAACCAGTCCTGCCATCCGTGATAGCCGCAGCAAGCAATGCGATCGCGTCCCGTCAGAGCGCGAGCGGCGCGAACCGCGCCAGAGGTCGCATCGGAGCCGTTTTTCCCGAAACGCACCCGTTCGGCGCACGGGATGAGCCCGCTCAAGCGCTCGGCGAGTTCGACTTCCAGCGGATGGGGTAACGAGAAACTGTGCCCTTGTGCCAGTTGGCGAGTGACCGCCGCATTCACGCCCGCGTGGGCGTAGCCGAGAATGTTCGGCAACAGCCCCTGAATGTAATCGATATATTCGTTGCCATCGACATCCCAAACGAGGCAGCCCTGCCCCTTGGCGAGGAAGACGGGCGCCACGCCGCGGACGTGTTGATTCGAGCCCTTACTGAACGTTTGCGAGCAGCCAGGAATGACTCTCCGCGCTCGCTCGAACCAGGCTTTCGATTGATCGAGCGGTCGGGCGGGCGCGGCGGCCGGACGCGCATCCGCAAAGAGGCTTTTATAGTAGCCGTGATTCGAGACAATCTCTGAGTTCAGTTTTGCCAAACCCGGAGTCTGCTCGATTAACTCGAAAACTTCCTTCATTCCGAAACTCTCTTTGCCACGAAAAGATTTGTAGACCGCGCGAATAAATTCCAAATCTTCAGTTTCATCCACGGTCCAGCGAAAATGCTGGTATTGCAACTGCGAATCGTTTTCCACGTTAGCCGTGCGAAATTTCTGGGAGCGCAGATAGGGAGTGACGTGCTCGCGCTCTGATACCTTACTGGCCTCGTGCCAGGCTCGCTCCAGCGCCGTGAAGGAAAAAATTTCTGTGTCGAGTCCGTCGGGATAACTGCGCACCATCGCGTTCGACGCATAATCCACGTCGCCGACCTGAAAACGGCGTATCACGCGATCAATAACCACCGGGTCAATTAAGGGACAATCGGCCGTGATACGAAGAATTTGGGCAGCTTTCTCGTCGCGCGCAGCATGATAGAAACGATCGAGCACGTCGGTCTCGCTGCCCCGGTGACATTGAATCCCCTCTGCAATACACATCTTTTCAATGGCGTCATCCGCCGCAGAATCAGAGGTGGCCACTACCACGCGGTCGACCAAAGTCGCCTGCTTCACCCGTTGAATGACGTGCCACAACATAGGACGGCCTTCGATTTCCGCCAGGCTCTTTCCGGGCAGGCGGCGCGATCCCATGCGCGCCTGAATGATTGCGACAACCGGTCCCTCGCTCGGTTCGCTGGTCCAGTTCAGTGCTTGCGGTGTCCCTGTTTCGGAGGAGCGTTTGGCCGCTTCAACCACCCGTATGACGTCGCGGCTTTGCTCCAGATCCACCATGGGACCGGTTCGACTGCCCAGAGATTCGAGAAAATGCAGCATCTCCGCCACGTACATATCGTTCGCTTCGAACGCATAGGGGATGCTCGTCCACACTTCTTGCTCAGCAGAGTACCAGCGCACTTCCTGGACACCGAAGTCCCAGAGCGCTGTCCCCATCTCACCCACCACTTTGCATGTACGAGTATAGGCGCGCTGCACAAAATCCAAATGCAGTTCTGCGCGGCGCCGCTCGGGAAAACTCAGGTAGATCCAAGCTGAATCTTCTACATCCACTTCAAGGTTGCTAAGGTGCTCAGCACGGCAAGTCACTTCCGTCGGGCGACCAAGCAGCCAGCAGATGTAATCGAGTTCGTGGGACCCATCGAGAATGATGCCGCCGCCCAATTCCTGCCGTCCGCTATAGCTTTCGCGATAGTGCTGCCAGGGACGCCAGTCGGGAAGATACTGTCCCGCTTCGACGTTTAGCCAAAGCACGCGGCCAATCTTTCCCGAGTCGACCACGTCTTTCAGGATCTGCAAACCAGGGTGAAAACGCATGTTGTACCCGATCTGCACATTCCGGTCGCGCCGGCGGGCTTCGGCAATGAGGACTTGAATTCCGCTCGACTCGTGCGAAAGCGGCTTCTCGATAAAAACGTGAGCGCGAGCTTTGAGCGCGGCGAGCGCGTTCTCGACGTGGAAGACGGGTGGCGTGCAGATCAGTACGATGTCGGGCGCGAATATTCGCAATGCGTCCGCGCAGTCGGCGAATGTTTCACCACAAAACTCTTCCTGGCACTCCTTTAGCGATTGCGGGCTGACATCGCAGAAACCGATCTTACGGACGCCGAGCGCTTTCAGATTTCTCGCGTGCCGGCGGCCAATCGAACCGCACCCGACCACCAATGTCCGATAGTCTACCCAGTCGGCGGTACTGGACATGAGATTATTCTGCTTGCCCCGCCTCGAGCACAGGGGAAAGCTCGCCTTTCTCGTGATTTGTAATTTCGTAGTGGCGCAAGACCTTCTTCAGCGCGTGAATCACATCCTCGACATCCTGCTCGGTCATCGAGTGGAACATCGGTAGGCTGATCAGGCGCTCGTAGGCGTCTTCGGCGACCGGATAACCTCCGCCATCCGGGAAACGGTCGCGATAGTAGGGATGGCGATGGACCGGGACGTAGTGAACGTTGACCCCAATATTCTCGGCGCGCAGGGCACTAAAAATTTCAGCACGCGTGCCTGCCAATCTATCCAGTTGCAATCGTATGGGATAGAGGTGCCATGCGGGATTCACCCCTTCGCGGACAACCGGCACGATAACTGCATCCAGCGGTTTGAAGGCAGCGGTATATTGCGCGGCTATTTCGCGGCGGCGAGTCAGGTTCGCGTCCAGTTTGTCAAGTTGCGAGAGGCCGAGCGCGCATGCGATATCAGTCAGCCGGTAGTTGAAGCCGAGCAGGACCATCTCATAGAACCATTGCCCCGCTTCCTGACGCTGACGCGCCTCACTGCTGATGCCGTGATTTCGAAAGCGGCGGAGAGTTTCGGCGAGACGTGGATCGCTGGTAACCACCATGCCGCCTTCTCCAGTGGTCAGATGTTTGACAGGATGAAAGCTGAACACCGACATGTCGGCGATGCTGCCCACGCGTTTCTTGTGAAATTCCGCTCCCAGAGCGTGGCAGGCATCTTCTATCAGCAGAGCGCCATGGGATCTCGCTAGTTGGCTCAATTCGTCGAGAGCGGCCGGATGTCCAGCATAGTCGACGGCGATGATTGCTCTTACTCGGGCCGATTTCGTCGAGTTCCGAGCCGAGAGCTTTCTGGAAACTTCTTTCGGATCGAGATTCAAAGTATCGGGCGAGACATCGGCGAAAACCGGCGTAGCACCCTGATATAGAACGCAATTCGCGGTCGCGCAGAATGTCATCGGTGTGGTGATCGCTTCATCGCCCGGGCCGAGGGCGGCGGCGAACGCCGCTCCGTGCAAAGCAGCCGTACCCGAACTGAAGCTGACGGCGTAACGCGCTCCAACCCGTGCGGCAAAGCGCTCCTCGAATTCGTCAACCTTCGGCCCTGTGGTTAACCAGTCCGACTTAAGCACTTCGACCACAGACTGGATGTCCGCTTCGTCGAGACTTTGGCGACCGTAGGGCAGCAACTTTTCGCGCACCGGCACACCGCCGTAAAGAGCAAGTGTTTCTAAATTCGTGGCTGCGGATTTCATGCTCGGACATCCATGCTATGCGGAAGCGGGAACCGCCTCGGGAGCGCTGGTTTCGGGTGTGACCAACTCTTCTAATTCGCGCCGCGTCAGCCAGCGATCGTTGCTGTCGCTCGAATAGCGAAAGCCCTCTGGAAGCGGCTTCGCATCCACCCAATTTTCGGATTTCCACCAGGGATGCGCAGGCTGGATTATGTACATGTCATCCGTCTCCAGAGTTTGGCGCGACTCATCTTCGGAGAGAAGCACTTCGTGCAATTTCTCTCCCGGACGAATTCCGATGTGTTCGATCTGGCATCCCGGAGCTACAGTCTCGGCGAGGTCTAACAACCGCATACTGGGAATTTTCGGAACAAATATCTCGCCTCCGTGCATTTGTTCGATGCAACGGATCACGAACCTCACCCCTTGGTCGAGCGTCAGCCAGAAGCGAGTCATTCGCGAATCCGTAAGTGTGATTTTGCCCCGCCGCCTTTGCTCGAGAAAAACCGGAATGACGCTGCCGCGACTCCCAACTACATTGCCATAGCGCGCACAACTGAAGCGTGTATCTTTCGCGCCGGAATAGGCATTGGCCTGCACAAAAACTTTTTCGGCGCACAGTTTCGTCGCGCCGTAGAGATTGATGGGATTGACCGCTTTGTCCGTGCTCAGCGCCAGAATCCGGCGCACCCCTTGATCGATGGCGGCGTCGATGACGTTACGTCCGCCCATAATGTTCGTTTGAATCGCTTCGAAAGGATTGTATTCGCAAGCTGGGACTTGCTTTAGCGCAGCCGCGTGCACCACCACCGTAACACCCGACAGAGCACGCTTCAGGCGTTCCACATCGCGGACATCGCCAATAAAATAGCGCAAGCTGGGATGGTCGAACCCGGAACCCCTCATTTCATGCTGCTTAAGTTCGTCGCGGCTGAAGATAACCAGTCTTTGGGGCTGGTAATCGCGCAGCATGATTTCGACGAATTTCTTGCCAAACGATCCCGTCCCGCCGGTTACAAGTATCGATTCCTGCGACCAATTCACCATTCGTGTTCCTTAGAAGCCGAAAAAAATTGAACTCCCGGGCGCAACTGCTTCCGTGGCCTATGCCACGAATCGACCTTGCGACACTTGTACCGTCGCCGGTGCGGCACGCCCTGCAAAACAATCGCCTCTGCCAAACTGCGCGTCCACTGCTTCGTTCGAACGATCGCTGGCGCAGAAGCTCTGTTTTTTCGGATAAGTGCTTGTGCTCGACAGTATAGCTGACGAAACACCTGAGGAAGAATGGCCAGCTCAACCACGTACACAGATTGAAACGTCCTTCGCAGGGTTGGTTAGCTTCTGGAATCTCGAAAACTCCTACGTTTTCAGAAAGGCGGTCTCATCGACACCTGTCGTTCTCTCTCGTATCCAACGGTAGAAACCGGACAGATGCGCCTCGAATTCTGGGACAGTCATGTCGGCGGTTACGTGCACACGAGGGAAAGCGAAACGACTGTTATGGCTCACCCTGACCTTCGCGCCGAACCCTCCTCCTACGTTCAGAAAGGCACAACGGAAACCCGCTCGCTCGGCCAATCCTACGTCGCGCGGGCTAACCGTCGCGGCGTTGCCGAAAGGATATCCAAACGCCCATACGGACTTCCCCAGCGCCTCTTCCAATACGAGTTTGCTTTCGGAGATCTCCTGCCACGCTATATCTTCACCGGCTCTCGACAAAATTGGGTGCGACATCGAATGCGCTCCGATTTCCATGCCAGCGGCGGCCAACTGGCGCAGCCCTTTGCGATTCAGCATCAGAAATCGGGACGAGGTTGCCGCGTTGCGATCAATACGTTCAGCCCAGTCCGGCGTCAGGCCAACTTGACTTCTTACCTCGTCGAGCAAGCTGCGGCGCGCGGCGCGCTCAAACTGCGAGAAGCGTTCGACCAGATTCCACCAGCAGCCGTGTAGCTGTTCGTGTGCGACGGGGCCAAGTTCCAACTGGCAATCTGGGATGACGAGACGGATGGGCCGTGGTGCCTGCAAAAGCATGCGATAGAGCTCTTCGTACCAGAGCATGGACGATCCTTCGCCAGCCGACGCGCCCGTGGCAAAGAAAAGGCAAGAGACCTTGAACTCCTGCAGGATGGGAAGCATCTCCGTCAAAGTATTCTGCAGTGCGTCGTCGCAAGTCAGTAAGACCGAGCGCGGCGGCAAGGATATTTTCGCCTCCAGCCATCGCAGAAAATCGGACGGCGCGATCACATGATAGTCGTTCGTGAGAAGCTGCAGTTGCCGCCGCAGAGACAAGCCGTAAACCAGATTCCCATCAAGGGCTCTGTTCTTAATCTCGTAGTCGCGCGGGAAAACCCCATGGTAGGTCACGATCGCCGGGGCCGCGTCGGCAGGCCCGGCGCCCGCTCGATGTCGAAAGTATCCCATTCGAGAGAGCACAGGAAAAATTACGTTCTTCAATGCCGGACTGACGAATTGCAAGCTCTCCCTCTCGCTCTACTTGGCGGAAACTCCCGCTAGCCCGATTTCCTTACTTCCACTTTTGGCTCGACCTGCTTCCTCTCAACCATACAGACTGGCGACTCCGTAATCTGACGCGAGATCGTCGTCTTTCCGAAACTCCGTCTTTGCACCAATGAAAAGCGATAAAGAAATCCCGCCTTGCGGATACCGCTAAGCGACGACTGGTTGGAGGCTCCGCCGAAGATCCATGCCTGCCTTTGTTGCTTTTGCAGATTAGCAGCCGCCATGCGGATTGCGGTGGCGTAATAAGCGTGCCCTCGGTGCGCTGCCGGAGTCCAGCAATCGAAAATCATGGCTGCGTTTGGATCGCCCGATTCCAACCTCGAATCGATCTCCGAAAGATGAAAGCCGTTGTACGAATCAATCCATAGAAAATGCAGTACTTTCCCTGCCGGTCCGTGTAGACAGTATCCCTCCAACTTTCCTTGACGCAGGCGTTGTGCGCAGCGCACGAGGTATTGCAACGTAGGCTCGTCCGCATTGTCCACGGCAGTTTGTGCGAGGTCGCTCCATGTCAGAAGGTCAAGAGTTACGGGTCGTCCCGAGACCCGTTCGTTTTCGCGGTCGGCCATCGGGGAAGCTTCCAGAGGTGCTTCAAAGATCGCTACTTCATCTTTCGAGAGCGCTCGATGCTTCGCGCGCGACAGTCCATGCCAGACGGTCGCGACCACGCCAGTTTTCTCAACTCGCCGTTGCACACCGATCAATCGATCTCTGCCGGCTCGAAGTTTTTCTTCGACCGCCGGAACTCTTGCGGCAGAAGTTGTCAGCCAGTGGCGACCGACATTCAATACATGCCGTGGCATACTTCTCGACAATTGCACATATCGGGTGGAATAAAAACTGTTGCAGAAACGATCTTTGTAGGGCTCGTCCCCCAGGCCTAGATCCAAGCGCTGCACTGCCGGATCGGCGCACGCCTCTTCCGTCAAAAGGCGCAAAAGGCTGGACCCGGGCGAGAATTCCTCGTATTTCATTTCGAAGGTGGGAAGATACCAAAACCAGCTATCGAGAAACGTGAAGCCATAATTCCACGCGATCGGCCGTTCGTTCACCACCAACTGGCTCACCTTTAGCCAATTTTGGGCATCGAGCAGTCGCGCCAGCTCCGCCAGAAAAAACCGTCGTTCTCGTTGCAGCAACGGGCTCGGTCGATTTGTCGCAAGAAAGCGCGAAATGTGCGCCGCAAAGAGTGGCTGCAGTCCCGTTGCCAATTCGGATGGTCGCAGATCCCTGACTTCCACTGGGCCTCGCTCGGCCAGCTTCTTCAGCCCGCGCTTTTCTTTCTCTTTGCGCACCACCGCTTGCAGTACATGTTGCCTCTGCGTCGCGTCGCCGAGCGCAATTACCCGGCAATCGTAGCCCGGCCGTTCGTGAAGACGGAGAGCATGGACGCCACCAGAAGCTCGCAGATATTTCAATGTTTGGGATTCGGCCGGAACGTTGGCAAGGGTCAAATCCCGGATACCCAACTTGTGCATTTCCTCGAGCATGGTGCCCAAAACCTCTGCACGCCTTTCGGGGACGCTCACGATATCGCAATAGTCCGCAGTGCTGGCGCTGAGGAAAAACGCTCGATCCTCAGACTCAATAGACGTCGCCAAGGCGGCCACGCCCGACAGTTCAGTCCCTTCATAAATCAAGAATATGCGGGGGCGAACTCTGCCGCAGAAGGCGCTGCTGGCGGCCAAAGCCCACTGATAGGTGAAGAAAACCTCCGGGCGCTCCATTCGAAACACCAGTTTGTTCCAGCCGAGAATGATTTCCTCGTCTTGGGGAACTTCGTCCAGCACGATCGCCTTCACGGGAACTCCAAAATCATGACAACGAGTCTAGCATCGCGAAGCTTGCGTCTCAGCGCCGGAACGAACCTCGGAAGCAATCGCCGCAAGCTCACTTTTTTGGCTGGTTCTCGCGCGCTGTGGTGCTAAAATCAGGCAAAATCCTCATAACACTCGCTTCGGTTCACCCGGTTTGCTGTACGATGATCGGGCTCATGCGGACGCTTGTGTAAATGCGGCACACAGTGCATTCGAGTTTGGGGCGTTAAGGAGTAACGATGTCTTTGGGACCCTTGGTTCCGCGAAGTGACATTCCACGTAATAATGACGGATCGCACGACGTGCATTCGCCTTCGGCCGAATTTCTAAGGCCGATTTCCGCTTTATACAACGCGCTGCCCTCCCAGGAATCCACCTTACGCGAATACATGCGCGTGTTGATCAAGCGCAAATGGCTGGTAACTGCGGTCATTGTGGGAATCTTCATGGCCGTTGCCGTGGCCAGTCTGCGCCAGACACCTATCTACGACGCGGTCGGACGCATCGCGGTTAATAAGGCAGACTCGAACCTCATATCCTTCAAAGACTCGAGTCCCGATACCGATTACGTGTACGAACAGAGCGATCTTGATACCGAAGTGCGCATCCTGCAGAGCGATCTGATGGCGCTCCAGGTAATCCGGCAGCTCAATCTGGACAAGCGTCCAGAATTTGGCGGGCACGCGGAGCAAACGCAAGCGAACTTGGTGGCCGATCCTCTCCAGACGGATTCTAACCGAGCTTCCGGCTTGCTCGCCGCTTTTCATGGGCGTCTGCGCGTCGCCTTGATTCCCAGCACCCGCATCATGGAGATTCACTTCACCAGCACCGACCCGCAGTTGGCGGCGAGCGCGGTGAATACGCTTGCGGCCACCTACGTCGAGCAGAATTTCAAGACTAAGTTTGAATCCACGATGCAGGCCTCCGACTGGCTTTCGAAGCAACTGGTCGACCTGCAAATGAAGGTGGAAACTTCCCAAGAGAAGCTCGTGCGCTACCAAAAAGAGCACGAAATTCTGGGCATGGACGAAAAGCAGAACATCACGACCGAGAAGCTCGATGAACTCAATAAGGAAATGACGGCGGCGGAATCCGACCGCATGGAGAAGGAAGCCGTCTATCGCCAGACCCAAACCAACGATCCGGATGCGATCGCGGCCGCAATCATTGCCGATCCAACCGGCAGCTCCAGCAATGCAACTTCCGGTCTCTTGGACAAACTCCGGGAACAACAGGCCAGCCTGAGGATTCAAGTCGCGGAAATCAGCACCCAGTTCGGTCCTTCGTATCCCAAGATTGCTCAACTCAACAACCAGATCAAAGAAATTGATCGCCAGATGCAGTCCGAGACCAATAAGGCGGTCGACCATCTGAAGGGTCAGTATCTCGCCGCTTTGCAACGCGAAAACATGCTCCGCGGAGCCTTCGAAAAGCAGAAGCAGGAAGCGAACAAGCTGAACGAAAGCGCCATTGAATACAGCATTCTGAAGCGCGATCTTGACAGCAATCGCACCTTGTACGAAGGCTTGCTGGAAAAGCTAAAAGAAGCCGGCGTAACCGCTGGTCTGCGCTCCAATAACTTCCGCATCATCGATGCCGCGCGCGTCCCTACGTCGCCCAGCGAACCGAATATCCCCCGCAACCTGTCTTTCGCCTTAGTCCTCGGAATTATTTCGGGCGTGGGTCTCGCCTTTTTGCTGGAGAACATGGACAACACGGTGCGCACTCCCGAGCAGGCCCAGGTGATCTCAGGCCTTCCCTCTCTCGGGATGATTCCCTTGGGCTCGAAGTCAGGCAATCACGGGCCCAATGGCAAGCGTCTCGCCTTGACGGCGTCTCAGGAAGTGGTCGAAACCGTCACTCAAATCCGGCCACAGTCGCAGATGGCCGAGTCCTACCGCGCTCTCCGCACATCCCTGCTGCTTTCGAATTTGGGAGCGCCACCCAAGGTGATCATGGTCACCAGTGCGCGGCCACAGGAAGGCAAGACGACCACCAGCATTAATACCGCCATCGTGCTCGCACAAAAAGGTGTCCGCGTTCTTCTGATGGACGCCGATCTACGCCGGCCCAGTATTCACAAGGCGCTTGGCATGGGCCCGCGCAGCGGACTGAGTAATGTACTCACCGGCAGCGCGACGCTGCAACAAACGATTACAACTTCACCCATCCTGCCCAATCTTCTGATTATGCCCGCTGGCACTCCGCCGCCGAATCCCGCGGAATTACTGGCTTCCTCCAACATGCGCGACCTGGTAACGGAGTTGCGCGAATCCTACGACCACATCGTGATCGACACTCCTCCCACGCTTTCGGTAACGGACGCAGTGGTACTTTCGCCTCGAGCCGATGCCACCATCCTCGTGATTCGGTCGGGCCAAACCACTAAACAGGCGTTGCGCCGCGCCCGCGACATCCTGATGCAAGTCAATGCGCATGTGGCGGGCGTCCTTCTGAACGCCGTCGATCTGACCTCTCCCGACTACTACTACTACTACGAGTATCAGGGAAAATACGGGCACTATTACCAGGAAGAAGCTCCGGTCGAACCCAAGGCAGTTTAGGGACAGGCGTAATGACAGCGATTCGATTTACGGACCGGCAACGCAGACAGTTCGCAGCGGGCATCGGTTTTCTCGCGTGCCTGTATCTACTGCTTTCCGCGAAAGAGTTTGCCGCGAGTGTCTTCGCGTCCCATGGTGAACTGTCTTCGTTGCGGCGCTCGGTCTGGCTCTCGCCCGGAAACGCCGACTACCGGCACCGCCTCGGACGCTTTTATTCGTTTGCTCTGGGCGACCCTCAAGCCGCCCTCGACAGTCTTCGCGCTGCGGTCGCGCTCAACTCCCACGACGCCCATTACTGGTTTGATCTCGCCGGAGCTTACCAGGTGATCGGGGATACGAGCGGGCAGCGGGCAGCTCTCGATCACGCTTTGCAGGCTGAACCAACCGCTCCCGACGTGGCGTGGGAAGCCGCCAATTTCTTCCTGATCGACGGCGACGTAGATCGCGCGCTCCGTGAATTTCGAGTCGTGATTGCCAACGACATCACGTTGGTGGACGCCGCTATGCGCGAATGCTGGCGAGTGCGTCCCGATACGGATACATTGCTTCGCGACGCCATTCCAAACAGTCCGGATAGCCTGATCGCCTTTGCGGATCTATTGAAGAGCAAGCAGGAAACCGACGGCGCCATTAAGGTCTGGAGCCGGCTCACCCAGTTACACGAAAAATTTCAGAACCGTTATCTCTACGATCAAGTCCATTATCTGATTGCAGCGCACCGGCCTGACGCCGCAATGTCCGCATGGGAGCAGAGTGCCGACGTACTCGGCCTCAACGCCTATCTCCCGACCGAAGACAACCTGGTGGTGAACGGCGATTTCTCGCTCGATGTTTTGAACGGCGGCTTCGACTGGACTTACAGCAACCGCACGGGCGTTCGCCAACTTCTCGATCCGAGCGATTTTCGCCAGGGTCAGCGCTCTCTTTCGCTCACCTTCGAAGGGCCAGGCATCAATGACGCCGGAATTCAACAGATGATTCCGGTTCACGGCGCGACCACCTACGATTTCTCTGCCTATTACAAATCAGCGGAATTTGAAGGAGCGGGCGGCCCGCAAATTGTGTTGCGAGACGCCTATACTGGCGCGCCTCTGTTTGTAAGCGACGTCCTCACCGATGCCGACTTCTGGAAAGAGGTACACGCCAAGGTCACCACGTCAGTCTCCACCACTTTGCTGGTCCTCGGAATCGAACGCTTCCCTGCCGGCTCTCCCATACGCGGCAAACTTTCGCTCGACGATTTTGAGCTTTCGCCCGCTTCCGCCGATGTTTCTGGGGATGATTCATCGCCCGGTTCCACCGCCAATTCGAAGGACAATCCGTGAGTTCTGTTCTGGCCACGCAACCTGAATCCGCGCCCGTTGCGAAAGTATCGCAGCCCCGACTGACGAACAACGCCCTGCTGCTCTCCGCAGGCGTCATACTGTTGCTCGGCCCCTTGGCATTTGGAGCAGTCGAGCCTTGGTCAATTTTTGCTTTAGAGGCGTGCGCCACCCTGCTGCTGGTTGCGTGGGCGGCGCGCCAGTGGATCAATCGCGAACTCAACCTCTTGGACAACGCCCTTTACCGTCCCATGGCGGCATTTTTTCTGTTGGTAGCTCTGCAATGGCTCATCGGAGCCACCGCTTACCGTTACGTGACCTATTCTCAGTTGCTACGCTACGCGGCCTACGGCATGCTCGCGTTCGTCGTTACCCAGACCCTGCGTCGGTCGTCGCAGTTCGAAACCCTGGCCAAACTGTTTATCGGATACGGCGGATTCGTGGCCGCCTTTGCCGTGCTCCAGGGCATGGCTCCGAACGGAAAGCTCTACTGGACTTTCCCTCTTGAACAAGGTGGCGCGATTTACGGTCCTTATGTAAATCACAATCATTATGCCGGACTGATGGAGATGCTGACTCCGTTCGCCCTGGTGCTGGCCGCGACTCGGTTCACTGACGGAAATCGAAAACTAGTCGTAGCGGGCATCGCCGCCGTAATGGCGGGCAGCATTTTCCTTTCCGGCTCCCGGGGCGGCATGGTGGCATTCGTCGCGCAGATGCTCGTGCTCAGTGTTCTCTTAGCCTACAAACGCGATGGGGGATGGAAGCAGCCCCTCATGCTGGGTGCCTTTCTTGCGGTGGTTATCATTTTTCTCGTTTGGATTGGCGGCAACGCGCTAACGCAACGCCTGATGACGATCCATTCCGAAGCGCGCGAAGAGATTAGCGGAGGAGTCCGTCTTAGCATCGATCGCGACTGCTTGCGTATGTTTCTCAAGCGGCCCCTGCTCGGTTGGGGGCTCGGAACTTTTCCCATCGCGTACCCCCAGTTCCGGAGCTTTTACACAACATTCTTCGTGAACCAGGCGCACAACGACTATCTCCAGTTGCTCGTCGAGACTGGCATCGCCGGATTCGCCATCGCAATCTGGTTTCTGGTGATCATGTTTCGCAAGGCTGGCTCGAAGCTTAAGAATTGGACCGAAACCATGACCGGAGCCATGACCGTTGCCTCTTTGCTCGGCTGCATCGGCATTCTGGTGCACAGCGTCCTGGACTTCAATCTGCAGATTCCCGCAAACGCTGCCTTGTTTTACGTGCTTTGCGCCATGGCTGCGGCAGCGCCCCTGCAGGAGTCGCAACGCCGGAGGGTGGTGCGCAGACACAATCTGATCGTCGAGCCGGTCCCGCAATCTCCGGCATCCTGATTTACTGCTCCCCGCTAATATCCGTTTTGGTCTTTCAAGGCAGTGAACATGGTGCGCAGGATGATCTGCAGATCCAAGCCAAAACTCCAATTGCGCATGTAGTAGAGATCGTACTGCACCCGATCGACGATCGACGTATCTCCGCGCAAGCCATGCACTTGGGCCCATCCCGTCATACCCACCTGACAGCAGTGCCGCACGTTGTATCGCTTGATGTTCGTTCTGAATTTGTCGACGAAAAATGGTCGCTCAGGACGCGGCCCAACCAGACTCATCTCCCCTCGAATTACGTTAAAGAGTTGAGGTAATTCGTCAAAACTGAAGCGCCGCAGGGTCGCACCAATCGGGGTGCACCGGCCATCTTTTTTCGTGGTCCATATCGTGTCGCTCTCGGCCGCGCTGCTGCATCTCATCGTGCGAAACTTCAACAACGTGAAGAAGTGTCCATTTCGCCCGACCCGCTGTTGCCGAAACAAAATTGGGCCCGGAGAACTCAACTTCACGAGCAGCGCAATCGCCGCCAGCACGGGACTGAGAAGCACAATTCCAAGAACGGCGCAGAAGAGGTCAAAAACTCTCTTAATCACCGTATAGGCGAAGCTCTCCACCGGAGAGCTAGCCATATTCATCATCTGCAGGCGGCCTACCTGAAAAACCTTGTCCTGAACGGAAAGCCTGGGACCGAAATCCAAAATCGCCCGAATCGGTTTTCCGAAGTTCTGCAGGCTGTCGAAAACCGTCGACACCTGAAGATAGTCCTTACTTGTGATTGCAATCACAACTTCGTCGAAACTGAACGTCTCCAAGCGCCCGAGTTCCGCCACTCCGATGACCGGGGCGTCCTGAACCAGCACCGGTTGTCCCGGAAGTTGCACGTAGGCTTGAATCTGGCAGCGGAAGAAAGGGATACGGCGCAACAAGTTAATGCTTCGCCGCGAGTATTGATCCGTACCCACTACCACTATTTTTTCGGACTTGCGCGGCCATGCGGAAGACTTCGAAGTCAGACGGAAAAAATTTCTCGCCGCGACCACCCCTACGAACAGAATCACGTTACTGTACAAGATGAAGGCACGCGAAACGACCAGTTGTTTTACGAAAACTATAAGAGCAGTTTGTAACAACAGCGTAACAAAGCAGGCAGAAAAGGCTGCGCGAATCCCGGTGTACTCCCAGAATAAATCCGCGACCGACGAGAGTTTGTAGTAATTGGCTGTGATAATCCAGACAATTTCAGTGAAGACGAATAACACAAGATAATACTGAGGAGTGACGTTCTTGACTGCGACTAACAGCACGCTACCGAAACGCGCGTAGGCGGTAAACCCAAAAGCGAACAACGGAAATGAGTAAACCAATATGCTCAGCAGCGAGCCGTAGTAATGTAATCGCGTGATCACGATTTCTGTGATGCCCATAGTACCAGATAGGTTGTGGAATAGTGAATAACAAGTGCAACTAGTTTTTCCTTTCTAACTGAATCATTTTTTGGTTTGCCGAGAACCTTCGGCGGGAAAATACCAAATTACGGATGTAAGTTCGTAACACTCGCCGGGCGCTGAGCCGCGGCCCAGCGTAGTTTTGGCCAGGTTCGAACTTCAATCATGCTGGAAATGTTAGACCTTGGACCGGGCCCGAGTTCCGCGAAATTCCACCGCTCATACTGCAAGGAAGCGGCAAACTCCACGTGCGGCAACGGCATCCAACTGAAAGCTCCGGAGATGTCGTGCACATTGCCGCCACGAAGTAAGCTCGCATCGGTCACCATTCGGCGGTAGGTAATCGTCGCTCGATTGCGAGCTGAAAACCAATAAGTTGTCGAAGCTTCTCCGCCATTCCCGCCACGCCCGATCCAACTGCCAATGATCTCGCCGTAATTGCGATAACCATTCGGATAATGATAGTTCACGTAAAATAGGTTGTTAGTCGAATCACCCGGGATGTTTGTATAGATACCCTCCAGTCGAAAATCAACATTCTTGATTCGCGGTAAGTGCGATAGATAAATTCCGGCATTCAACCCCGACTGAGTCGGATAAAGCAACGGCAGGGGCTGGGCCTCGCTCAGCCAGTCGGCGTAAAGCAGCACAGAGTCGCGAAGTCCCGGAAGCCGATAGGATGCGGATATCGTCGGTCGGCGTCCGCCAGGATCCAGCGACTGGATATTTCCGTGCTGTGAAAAGGTGTGGAAGAATGTTTGCAGCGTCAGCGGCCGCCCGTGTCCGGCGAACAAAGAAGTGATCGCAAATTCCAACTCAAGATTCTCCGTGGGCTTGAAAGCAATGCTTGCACCCCATATGAACGGCTGCGGGTCCACATTGTGAATGCCGTCTCCGTACTGTACGAAGTCTGGACCCAGGCGAAGATATTTCGTGCCTCCAACTCGAGCCAGAAATCCGGAAACATACATCGGACCGAGTGCCCGCAGCGGCCCCGGCAACCTTAAAGAGCTCACTCGCTCCACGCGAAGCATCGGCATTGCTTCCGCGTTATTCGACAGCAAAAGGCTGGTACTCCGGTTTACGCCCCACCATAGACTCTGCTGGCCAAACGTCACTTGCCAGTCGGAGAGGTTCAACCCCACATACGCTTCGACCGACCGTAGCCTCGACGTCCTTCCGAAACTCGGTACCGAATTCAGCGGCAATCCGTCTGAGGTCGCGATGTCTTGCGCCTCCTGCGGGGTGTAATCCTGGCTGGACGAGCCGTATTGATATTCTCCGCGCAGGTAGAGCAGGAAGGGACCTGCGGCGGCATTCGACGTAAATCCGCTGACGTTATTCGAACCGCGCCCGTAGGGTCGCCCAAAATCGTCCGAGATCGTCTCCGCAAAATGAAAAGAATCCCGCAGCGGAGGCCCGCTGATGTCCAGATAACGGCTGTAGACCGACTCGAACTCCGCGTCGATATTCGGAGTGTCGCCTTTTCGCAGTTGCGTCTCGGGAGCGAACTCCATATCCAAGTCGCCAACCATCGCCAGCACATGCTTATCGGGAGCATCTTCCGCGTACGCGATGTACTGGTGAACTTCCGACAGCAGGCGAGAACACTCCAACCGCGACCATGGACGCATCGACTCGACCCGGTCGTGCAAAAACCCAAGCGCGATCAGCCGATCAAAAGCTGGATACACCCAACTGTCGATCGGAACATAGCTCGAACCCATGTTGCCGGCCTCGCGAACATCGCGGTCCTCATCGTCGGCCGACCCTTTACTGAACGTTCCGTACTTCGCGATCTCTGCAGAC
>Ga0302277_1000934_pt1 | contig 22194 bp, 19 predicted proteins | sample III_Bog_N3_1_FD_198759 | JGI IMG/M metagenome (GOLD analysis project Ga0302277, IMG submission 198759) | Peat permafrost microbial communities from Stordalen Mire near Abisko, Sweden - III_Bog_N3_1 | ecosystem: Environmental > Terrestrial > Soil > Wetlands > Peat | place: Sweden: Abisko... | reverse complement strand
AACAGAGCATGTGGACTCGGACACGCCGTTTCTTGATCGCGCGCAGACCTGTCGCGAAGATGATCGTGCTGCCGAGGACAAAGCACACGCTACTTGTAGCCGAGTTGGCCATCAGGAAAAGTGCAATCCCGAAAACCAGTAATGTGCCCTGTGCCAACAGCTGTCGACCGCGATTCGGCCGGCCTTTGGCACGCAGGAGAGTTATGAAGTACCATACTGTGCCCAGCGAGATAACAAGCAGCATCATTCCGAGCATGTTCTTGTTCGTTGCTACGCCGGTATTCATCGGGGCCCCGTCGGGCGTGTAACCCCTGCCGAGGTTTCCGAAATACTTGATAAACAGAACTGAAGTCGGGAACAAGAGGAAGCCGACGCGGGAGAAAAGACGGTAAAGAGCATCGTGAAGCCGTGGCTCGGTCACAATCACAAGCACCATCGCCAGATCGCCGATGGACTTGATCCACCGCTTGAACGCTACATCCGGATGATAGGACCAGGCGACGCTGATGAGGCAATAGAAGAAGTAAATCAAGATAGGCCAGTTTGCTGCCAACAATTTGCTCACCCGGCCGCTGCGGCGAATGAGGACGCCGATAGCCGCTGCCATCAGAACTCCCAAGAAAGCGGCGTCCACTGGACTACCGTCAAGTTGCACATCGCGCCCAGCATATCTGATGCCGAGCCAGACCGACACCGGCCTGGATCCGATGAGACATATCCAGATCGTCGGGAGCCAGAGGGCCTTCGTTGTGCGAAGCGACCTGTCTCGATTGAGGTAAAAAAGACCGGCAATTCCACAAAAGCATACTACGGTGGCAAGGAGAGAGTTCATGCGGCATCCACGAATAGCCGATGGATCAATTCCAGCGAGAGGAGTCGGTGAATCTCGGTCGTGTAATTGTGATCGCCCTTTAGATGCCCGCTTACGACTGCTTCTACGCTCTTTCGATCCAGGTAAGGGCGTGCCAGCGAGCGAGGGTCGAGTAGCATCTCCTGCACGTATTTCGCAAGAATGGTCCGATACCACCAGCGAAAGTGAAATAGCTTATGCCGCCCCATCCACAGGCGCTCCAGATGAAATGGCGCAAGCGCGTGATCTACTTTGGCAACCCACTGCGGCATACCGTAGTCGTAGGCGTATTCGGCCTTGAACGTGAACTCCAGATAAGCCCGGTTCATCGCCGCGGCGATAGGATTCGTTCCGCCGAGCCCTCGATCTGTGCGAAGCCGCGCCAGCGCCGGGCTTCCATCGCGAATCAGCCGAAGCCGCACATCTTCGCCCTTTTCCTCGCGCGGCGCCCGAAATATCGTCCGGACAATTTGATTATCCAGGTAGGGAGAACGTAGCGTCAGTTGCGTCTGCTCCAGCATTAGAACGCCAAAGTTATATGCCGCCGGCTGACGGAACGCCACCATGGTGGTCCGATTGCCGCGCAATTGATCGCGGTAAGTCTCGCCCGCCCGTAGCACCTCTGCGAGAACCTCTGGCAGGAAGATATCTGCCTTAGGCATCACGGCCTTGAACATCACCGCCGCGCGGATGATCTCGCTGCCGAATGTCCCTACCATTCGTACCGGTGCAATCTGCCGAGCCATTTCGTTGGCATACAAATCCCCGGACCGGCTAACATCCACGCATCCGTCGGTCAGATAGAGCGTCCGTTCAGCGTAATGCGGGAATCGTTCCAGGCATGTCTCATTGACCGTAACCACTTGGTACGGCTGCCCGCAGATCTCTGCCACTTGCCTCGCCAGGTAGACATCTTGATTCTCCTTATACATACTGCCGAAGGTGTAACAGGGCAACGACCCGGCTGGAGCCTTGCGCCAAGCCATGATAATGCGCGTATCCAGACCGCCCGTGAGTGAAACACCTACACGTTCTGGGCCATTGAAATACCGCGGCAGGCTGCTCGTAAACGCATCGCGCAGGCTGGCGTAGTAGCTTTCGGCATCGAGCGGCTCTTGCTCTTCCCATTCGCTCGGTTCAAAGTAAGTTGCTTTCCTCTCGAGGGAGCCGCCCCGGAAACTCCAGGCCGAACCCGGTGGCAGTGCATGAATCCCGCGAAACAGTGTCCGGTTCTCTAGAACGCAGCCGCAGGCTATGAATTCACCTAGACCGCGCGGTTCAATGTTTCTCAACTCATGCCGAACTGCCAGGATCGCCTTGGCCTCAGCCGCAAAATAGAACGCGTCCTCGGCCTCGTGGAAGTACAACCGTTGCAAGCCGAAACGATCATTGAACAGTGTGACGGCGCCGTGCCTGCGATCGATAAGCAAGCCATGGAAACGTCCATTCAGGTTTCGGAAGAAGTCGGGGTCATCTTCATAGCGATGGACTAGATAAGAAGGCCCGGTCTCTTCGCATCCGTGCCCTTTCTCCCTGAGGCCCTGAGCTGTGCCCGGCTCGGGATAATCCTCGCCGGAAAAAACCAGCACGACATCGCCCCGCTCGTTGCGAATCGGCATTTCGTCGGAGAATGAATTCTTGCGCGCCACCCACCCAACGTACACTCCCAACGATTCGTCAATCCACATTCCTGACACGTAAAAGGATTCGTGAAGGAGGGGCTTGAGCATTTCTGTGAGTTGCTGCTCTGCCCACTCGCGTGGCCTCTTCGTAATTAACCCAACGATTCCCGGCATGCTCGATCTCCTATTACGAATCTTGTTCCAAGATCGGGAACCGGTGTCTGTACCATAAATACCGAAGGTCGCGGGCCTTCGCGAGCAGAGGCTCAGGAAGCCGGTCAACAAATTTGTGATGCAGACCGAGGCGAAAGGCAGCCCAACCCAGGCGAGTCAGAGGGACATAATAGCGGGGCAGATCGATCCGTTGGAATCCATTGCGCTCTTTGAAATCGCTGAGACTACTGCGCTCCTTTTTCCCATACGCAAAATTCGAATACACCAGATGCGAGATTCCCCGGTCGGCGCAAGAACGGACAGCTTGCGCAACAAGTGCATTCGTGGGCGCCTTATCCCTGTGTCGGATCATCGAAACGATGTGCATCATGCCTGCTTGCATTCGGCTCTCATCGGTCGTTAGTTTGATAAAACCTATCAAATCCCCGTCGAAATAGGCGCCGATAAAGATACTCGTGTCGAGAAATGTAGCGCTCATTTTCCGCACCTGGTCCATGGTCTTGCCGTAATGTGGGAAGCGCCTTCCCTGGCGGACCGGGCTCTCGCTGTAAATTGCCCATATCCCTCGTGTTAGAGCATCGTCGAAGACCACCTCCTTGACCACGACCCCCTTCTTCGCGGCTTGTTTTGCCTTATTTCGCGCTTTGAATCCAATTGTCTTGGTCCACCAATCCTCGAAGGTCGAAACCCGGAGGACGGCGAGATTATCCAATTCCATTGGGTAGTCAAACTTCGGGGATACATCGGGCAACCTCTGCATGAAAGTAAAGATGTCAATCCTCTTATGAAATTTCTGCAAAGCATCGACCAATAGTTCCGGATTGTCCAGAAATTTGTATTTGTCTCCATCAAGCCTGGCAATTCGCACCAGCCGGCCCTGCACTTGAATCTCACGGCCGCAAACCATCATGCTTGGTCTCCTTCCCCGTGACCTTCGGATTCAAGCAACAACGCGCAGCTCCCTCAGATTCAGTTGAGCGGTTGTCGGACGACTGCAGAGCAGGTTGAAGCTTCAACGGCAGGTTATGTCAATCTGATTTCATTTTCGTCAAGTGCTATGGGCATGCTCAGCTCATCAAAGAAGGGGATGCAGAACATGCTCAGACTTGGGCATTACGGCCGGTAAGATGGATACACATTTCATAACATTTGGCTTTCATTCATTCGGTTCCGCGGTCTGCATCTCGTCAGAGCGCGGCGATGATGCTCTGTACTGACCTGCCTGTGGATTATCGTTTTTCTCTTCCAATCCTGAAGACGAGCGAGACCCTAGAGGACTGGCATCGCGGAGCACTGTCGCTGTCTGCCTCGTTGTCACACGCAGCTTGCCTGCGAGGAATTTCTTCAGCCGCAGCATCTGTTCTCGTTGGACAAACGCGACCAACTCTGACGAGAGTGGGATGTTTATGCGCCGAATGAGTGACCAGGCGTAGCCCGCCCCCAGAGCCAAGCCTCCAACTAGAAAAGGGCGTTGCGTCATTTGGTAGAAGGCTCTAAATACCTCCCAAAGCGGGTGGTTTCCTACGGAGTAGTCCTTCATGCCGAACTTGAATCGCGCTTTCAGTCCGCCCGCTAGAGCCGTCCCCATCTGTCTGTGATGTAGGCAGACTTTCCCAGTAAAAGTCCGAGTTTGCCAGCCGTGCTGCCGGGCGGATATCACAGCGACATGGTCGACGCAACCGACCTTCAGGGGCATGTAACCGCCGATCTCTTCGAAGCACTCCCTTCGAAATAATTGACAGCCTCCCCATACATTCTCGATGTTTGTGAAGCGGTAGTCGTACTGGAAAGTCCCCTCGCGAAAAGGCGAACCGGCAACGCCGATTTGCGGGGCATCTCGCATCTTTCCAATCAGATACTCAAAATGGTCGGACTCGAACGAAACGTCCGCATCGAGATTGCCAATTATTTCGAAGTCAATGTCTTTTACCCGCTCGCAGCCAGCGTTGAATGCATAAACTTTGCCTGCGAAGTTCCGCTCCGGACGCTCCGGCATTCGCACTAGTTCAATCCACGGATTGCCCGCGGCGTACTCGCGCACGATCTCGTCGGTCCCATCGGTCGAACCATCGCTCACAATGACCCACTTAAGTGGTAGGAGCGTCTGCGCAATCATCGACTTCAGCGTCAGTTCAATGAACTGAGCTTCATTTCTTGCAGGAGTAATGACCACATAACTAGCTATCATTGACATGAGGGAGAGGGCATCGAATACTTAGATGAAGAAAAGGCGGGTTGTTTATATCATAGGCGGAAGTAATTGTCGCTTGTCTTGGGGGCAAGCAGCCCGACATCTGACTTGCATCCTCGCAATCTCCGAGGTGCAAGTCATTTCGGCGCTTTCTGCGCTGACTTTTACTATAGGGCAATGCCCGGATATGCAGAGCTGCACACACTCCACCATTCGACTATGAATATCATCTAATGATGTCAGTTAGGTGAATTCGCGCCCTTGTTATCGAGGAAGCCGGACCCAAGTCGATGCCGGTTCGTCTACAAATTCTCTTTGCTCCCAAGCGGCCCAACGCAGCTTTGCGAACAATGCGCTAGAATTTCTTTGGCTACTCGGCTTTGCTGTTGAATCGTTAGGTGCGGGAACATCGGCAGAGATAGGATTTCAGCAGCTACACGTTCCGCTACCGGGCACTCTCCCTCCCGGTAGTTCAGTGAGGCATAGGCATTCTGCAGATGCAACGGAACCGGGTAGTGAAGCCCTGTTCCAATCCCTTCGCTCTTCAAATGGCTCATCATCGCATCGCGATCCTGGGTGCGGATTACGTAGAGGTGAAAGACCGCACGGGACCAGGAAGGCTCGTGCGGAATGGTAATGTCTTCATTTTCCGCGAAAAGCCTGTCGTATTCGGAAGCCCGGTCGCTACGCTGTGTATTCCATCCGTCCAAATGGGGCAACTTCGCCAGCAAGAGTCCAGCCTGAATGGCATCAAGCCGCCCGTTGTAGCCCTCCAGATCGTGATGATACTTCTTTGCTTGGCCGTGATCCCGGATCATTTTGATCTTGCCCGCTATGGCGGGATCATTCGTTGTGACAGCCCCGCCCTCACCGCAAGCGCCAAGATTCTTTCCTGGATAGAAACTAAATGCCGCCGCGCGGCCCATGGAGCCTGCCTTCATCCAGCGGTTGAGCTTCCCAGAGAAATATTCTGCGCCATGCGCCTGACATGCGTCTTCAATGACGATGAGGTCATAGCTCTCGGCTAGTTCCAAAATCGGATCCATGTCGGCCATTTGCCCATAGAGATGCACAGGCACAACAGCCGTCACAGGCCGCTTATTTCGCCGACTGATCAACTTCCCTGATGCATCTCGACTGCACTCATGCTCCAGAAACCTGCGGAGCATTTCAACCGACATGTTGTAGGTTCGCTCATCGATGTCAACAAACTCCGGCATAGCGCCAGCCTGCGATATGGCTTCAGTCGTGGCAATAAAGGTGTTGGGAACCGTGACGACTACGTCGCCAGGCTGCACACCTGAGGCGATGATGGCGAAGCGGAGTGCATCGGTCCCGCTACTTACACCCACACAATGCTCAACATTGCAAAATCTGGCGAACGCGCTCTCAAACTCCTCAACCACAGGGCCACCCACAAATCCAGCCGTGCGCAATATCCTGCGGAAGACGGCTGTCAACTCTTCCTCGAGCTCGATGTGCGGGGTTACCAAGTCGAGAAAAGGGACGCTATTGAGTTTGCTATCAGTCGTGCTCATCGCTATCCTTCGGATCTTCGTGAATGTAGCGCAGAATTCTTGCGGGATTGCCCGCCACGATGGCGTTGGGCGGGACATCCTTGGTTACAACGCTGCCAGCGCCGACAATGGCGCTTTCGCCGACGCTGATGTTAGAAAGAATCGTGACGCCAGAACCTATCGAAGCGCCCCGCTTAATGATGGTTCGTTCTACTGTCCAGTCGGTTTCTGCTTTGAGTTTCCCGTTGACCGTAGTCGCGCGTGGATAGCGGTCGTTGATGAACATCACACCATGGCCGATGAAGACGTTATCCTCAATCGTGACGCCCTCGCATATAAACGTGTGACTTGAGATCTTGCAACGCTTACCGATAATGGCGTTCTTCTGTATCTCCACAAATGCGCCAATCTTCGTTTCGTCGCCGATCTCGCATCCATAGAGGTTAATGAACTTCGACAGCCTAACGTTCTCGCCAAGCTTTACGTCGTCAGCAATGCACTGGTACGTGTTCATAGATAAACCAGCGAGCCCCTTTTGCTGAGCGACTCGCTCGCCGCCTCCAGCATCTTGACGACACGCAGGCCAGAACTTCCGTCGTTGAAAGGCTGTCTTCCACTCGACAAGCAATCCACGAAGTAAGAGAGCTCCTGATGCAGTGCTTCAGCCTGATCCAGATGCGGCGCCCACATGTCTCCTGACCGATAGTTCACGAGCAAATCGTATACGCCTTCCCGGTTGGTTATCTTTACGCCCTTGTCGTACACCCTGACCTTTTCATCTGGCTCCAGGTCGTTCCACACCAGCATCCGCTTTTCTCCGCTGATGAGCGTCGTCCTGATCTTTACCGGGGAAAGCCAGTTCACGTTGATATGCGCGATCACCTTGTCAGAGAAATAGATCGTCATGAAGGCAATATCTTCATGGCCGTTTAGGTGGCCTTGTCCAGTGGCCACAATCGCTTCGGGGGTCGCTTCAATCAAATGATTCATGATTGACAAATCGTGCGGAGCCAGATCCCAGAGGACGTTTATATCGTGCTGAAAGAGACCGAGATTGACGCGCGTCGAATCGTAGTAATAGAGCTTCCCGAGAGTTCCCTCCTTGATCAATTCCGATATCTTTACGACCGAAGGAGTAAACAGGAATGTGTGGTCCACCATAATCGTGAGATTCTTCCGCTCTGCAAGCTCAATCAGCTCTTCCCCTTGTGCTGAGTTGCTCGTGAAGGGCTTCTCGACGAAAACGTGTTTGCCTTGCTCAAGGGCTTGCTTGGTCAGGTCATAGTGAGTCCACACCGGAGTTACGACGGCGACGGCATCAATCTCCGTTGAGTTGATGAGATCTGAAGCGTTGGACGTTGTCGTGACGCTCGGGTAGGCCTTATGAGCTCGCTTTCGCGCTGCCGCATTCGTGTCGGCGATCGCGAGCATCTCGACGCCTTCCATGTTCATCAGGTTTCTGACGATGTTCGGGCCCCAGTAACCGTAACCGATCACTCCGAATTTCATGATGAACTCACCATCCCAAGCCCTTTGGTTCGCTTACGATTCAGCAGGCATTACCGCCTTGCAATGTCCGATAAATGCCGCGCCGGAAGGCATATTAACGATGTTTCGATAACGGGCTGGATCTAGACTGCGCCCGTTCCCCTCAGCACCGCCATGGGGGTACTCAACAGTATCTTCAAGTCGAGCCACAGAGTCCAAGACGATGCATATCTAAGATCGAGCCGGACCATCTCGTCGAACCTTACACGGCTTCGCCCCGTGATCTGCCATAGGCCGGTGATTCCCGGTTTTACTCTCAACACGCGATTGCGATGCCATGTCTTATATACGGCCATCTCGTAGGGAATTGGCGGGCGTGGACCTACGAGTGACATGTCCCCCTTGAAGACGTTCAGCAATTGCGGTAGCTCGTCTAGGCTGCTTCTCCGCAAGAATTTCCCCACCGGCGTGACTCTATGGTCCTTTGTCAGTTTGTAGATGCCTTCGCGTTGTGGATGGATGGATTGATGCTCTGCCTGGTTGACGATAAACTTCGTCACGAACTCCTTGTGAACGCTATGGTCGTTCTCCCAGGTCATGGAGCGAAACTTGAGAAATGTGAAGCACTTGCCGTATTGCCCAACTCGTTCCTGCTTGAATAACACCGGCCCCTTTGATGTGCTCTTTACCGCCAAGGCAACTGCGATGAGAATCGGAGACAGGAAGATCAACAGACACACACTGCCTGCTACGTCCATCACGCGCTTGACTTTCAGTGCGGAATCGTCCTTCCGATCGGGACTGAGCAAGTCAGGATAGAGGGCCGGTCCGATCGGTGTACCTGAATCAAAATCCTCCCAATCATCCGGGAAAAAGTAGAACGACATCTTCAAATTGGACATTTGATCCGATAACTTTTCATCCCGCAGGATTGTATTGACCCTGTCGAGAATCAGGCTCTTCACAAGATTCTTGTCCTCAATCTGAAGACCGGTGAACATAACGCCGACTGTGGTCCCCGCCTGGTACCAGCCAATCGCGTCAGTTTCTCGGATGGACACACTTAAGGAAGAGGCAATCAGCCCGAGGGATTCTTCTATGGTCCCAAGTACGGAATCGCTCTCAGTTTCTAACAAGAGCAGCAAAAAAGGAACGTTAGTGCGCTCCGTTCTTTTCCGCTCTAAAGCAATCATCCGCCTGAACATATCTTGGCTTAGAACTTCGAGGGCGGCACGCGCACCGATCCCAGGACGTGTTGTAGCCCGCCGGGTCGGGATATGTGTTGGCATGGTGGTCATAAGATGATCCTCAATCGGCAATGACCCTAAGATTGACCGCTTTTTCGATTGGCACCACTCGAAACGTGTGTGGCGGGTGAGAAGAGCCCGTAAGTCCTGAACAAATGATCTATGGCCTGATTGCAATCGCAGGGCTAGCGCAACGTGCGACTCTTACTAACTCCTGACTAATAGCAAGCTAGCAGTCCTGCCTAGGATTTAGAGACTTCGTCGGCCTGCGATATCTTCGGCTTATAGTGGTAGTAATAGCTGTTGTGCGCGGAGTTTCTTGAGCAGTTCAAGAGCGCCCCAATCATCTTCTTCTGGTCGATTGCATCCAAGCCCCTCTGCAACTGGCGCTTTTCAGTGATCCCCTGCCGCGCAACCACGAGGATCCCATCTGCCATTCGCATCCAGACGCTTGTATCTGCAAGCGGCAAAACTGGGGGCGAGTCAATGAAGATCCAGTCAAACCATTCTGCCAGTTGGTCCATCAGTGCCGGCAGCCTCGCGGATTGGAGGAGTTCGAGCGCATTAGTGGAAGCGTTGCCGGCGGCCAATAACCACAAGCCTGGCTCTTCCAGGTGGTATATTTTTGGAATCCCACCCTCCGCGCCCTGTAACCACTCGCTCAACCCTTTGAGATTCCCAAGTCCGAACTTCTGTGCGACGGACGGCCGCCGCAGATCGCCATCCAGCAGCAGAACCCTCTGCTTTGTGCTAGCAGTGAGCGCGCAAGCGAGGTTGGTGGCGGTCATTGTTTTGCCTTCTTTAGGAATTGTGCTCGTTATCAGCACCTTCTTCAAAGGTCTCTTCTGTCTGAGATTCCGGAGGCGCACGCCTAGCAATCTGAAGGCTTCGGCAGGCAGACTCTCGGTGTCGGTGAAGCAGACCAGGCGCTCTTGTGCAGATACTGAAACTTTCAGCTTCTGGAACTGATCGAAGACCCCCGCATCGGTTTGTATCGGCAGGTGCTCATTATTGGATTTTGTTGCTGAGCCTGATCCGCTCAGTGGCTGCGCTTGCACCGCTATCGGGCTTTCGGTGATCGATCCATTCTTTGCTTCAGGCGTCGCAGCCAGGGTGCCCGACTCCCATTGCGATGCCACTTTCCGCTCTTCGTTCCGGAGCACCTCGATTGCAGGAGCAGGTGGTGAAGACTCATTCCCGGGGTCTTCCCCTTGGGCCCTCTGCAATGCGTCAAATATATGGCTCATGTTTGCTCACTTCCATCTCCGCTGGCACTCCTGCGGTGGCTTTACTCCCATTCGACTTACGAAGTGCTTCATATAGGTCAACGAGCACGGCCATCGTCCGATGAATCTCGACCTCGTTGCTAGCCGCAGGCTTCAGCGTCGAAGACGGGTGGACGATGTCCAGGCGGAGTTCCTTCGCTACGCTTGTGATGATTTCAGGTGTCACGCAAGGTTGCCGCTTCGCATAGGCCGCGATCAGCGCATTTTCGCAAATCGTATTGATCAGGCGGGGAAGTCCTTTCGAGTAAAGGAACACCTCCCCGATAGCCGCCGGTGAATAGAGCGGCGCGGAGTCGGGGTCGGCTCCGGCAATCTGAAGCCGTCTCTCGATATACAGTTTCGTCTCCTCGGCGTTCAAGGGGATGAGTTGGGTCCGGACTGCTATTCGCTGCTTGATTTGTCTCAATTCCACGGAATCGAGCATCTCATCAAGTTCTGGCTGCCCGACCAGGACAATCTGCAGTAGCTTGTCGTCGGTTGTTTCCAGGTTCGATAGGAGGCGAACCTCCTCAAGGATTTCGGGAGACAACAGATGTGCCTCATCCACAATGAGCACCGTCGTCATTCTCTTTGCGCCACGCGCGACTAGAAACCTTCCAAGATCGAGCAATAACTCATACTTGCTTTTTCCTGCTGCAGGTAGCCCGAAGTCGGAAAGAATGTACTGCAGAAACTCAGTTGGCGTAAGCCGCCCATTGAACATGTAGGCGTAGGCGACGTCCTTACTTTCTTTCAGCAAACCCAGCAGGCAGCGAAGCAGCAGTGTCTTTCCGGTGCCCACCTCTCCCGTGACAACGACAAAACCTTTATGCCGCCGAACCCCATGATAGAGTGCCGCGAGGGCCTCGTTGTGCCGTTCTGTCGGCACAAAGCAAACCGGATCCGGCGTGAGATCAAACGGATTGTGACTGAGTTTGAAGTATGCCTTGTACATTTCGGGGGAAACCTATCCGTGCAGGAAGCTGAATGCAGACCCAGCCAGAATAACGCCAAAGACAACAACAGCCATGGCCCATCCAAGCATCGTTCTCTTCTTTTTGCCCTGTTCGTCCGACGGAGTCACAACCTCAGGAACCTCCGACAGGACTGCCACAGGCAGAAGATCGGTAATTTCTTGTTCGCTGTGCATCCGGTCATCCAGGAGTTCAAATAATCCCACAACCAGGAGACCAAGTGCGACGCCGACGCCTAATCCGATTCCGCAAAACTTCAGACGATTGGGGAAATCGGGCGTGACTGGCAGACTTGGGGCGTCCAGCATTCTGAACCGCTCACCCTGCTGCATGTGCTCCATACTGGTCGCCATTTCCGACTCGTTCTTCTTTTTCAATAGATCGTCGAAATTGGCCTTCGATTGGTCGTAGCCGCGGGTCAGGTCCGCCAACTGTTGGTCGCTTGCAGGCTCATTGTTCAAGCGCGCCTGATAGTCATTGATTCTCGCCTTGAGGTCGGTAATCGCCCGTTCCCGGTTCTCGACCTCCGCGCGATTTGCATGCAACTGGCTTTGAATTTGGAGGGTTGCCGCGTTCTGAGGGTGATCCGCAGGACTGGATGCCGCTTGGGATCCGTCCGTATTCTTGGCGTCCTTATCCTTCAGGCTGGCAACCAGGTCGTCTCTCAGCTTTTCGGTCTTGGCTATCTCCCGTTTCAGGTTCTGAACATCCGGGTAGCGATCTGAATAGTGAGAACTAAGGTTTGTCAGTTGAGCCCTTAGGGTCGTCAACTGTTGCTCGATCGCCGGTAACGTCGTGGGATGACCATCGACAGTCCCGGATGTATTGCTGAGAGATCGGTATTGTTCAAGCAGCGCCTCATAGTAGACGCCCTGCTGCTTGGCATTGTTGAGAGCATCCTGCTCGTTCTGAAGTTGCGCCTGTAGCCCGCTAAGGATTTGCAGATTCGTCGCCTGCTGCGTTGGCAACTCTCCTTCGTGCCTTGCTTCAAAGTCGCGGACCTTTGCTTCCTGCTCGGCAAGCGTCGTTCGCGCATTCTCCAGTTGGCTCTCAATGAATTTCGTTGTGTCTTCAGACGCCTGCTGGCGCGCCTTCAAGTTCTCGTCGATAAAAAGGTCCGTCAACTCGCTCGTAACTTGCTGCGCAACCTGGGGGTCGCGAGCGGTAAAGCCGATTGTAAATCCAGTAATGTCCCTTTGGTTTTCGCTTTTTACAAGAGCAATATCGATGTCTTTGCGCATCGACGCCACCTTTGAGTCCTGGGAGCCCTCTTTTCCATAGAGATGAAGCTTGTCAATAATCGTAAGGAGGCGCGTCCGGCTTAGAATCTGCTGCGTGATACTTTGCAGCCTGTCTTGCAGATCTTCGCTTACGTTCGGCTGGACGTAATTCGTAGGCATTGAAGGCTGCTCAACAAGAATCAGCGTGCTCGACTTATATCGAGGTGGCAGAACCCAACTTGCTCCCCACACAATGAGCCACCCGATGAGCAACGGAATGAGGAAGTACATGTGGCGCCGGCGCACTACTGCAATGTAGCGTTGGACGTCAAGGCCATCTGATTGTTGCTCTTCGGGAGCTTCGGTGAACTCAGCCATAATTATCTTCCCAATGGTCTTTTGAATTGATATGAGATGGAGACAAACTCTCGATCGCTGTCAGGGGTCGTCGATGCCGCTGCGGTGCCCCCATAACTCAGATGTATACGCTGATAACCAAGCCTGGCCACGAAGTGCTCTCCCATGGGGTGGTCAATCGATGCGGTGCCTGAAACAGTGTGCCCACCCTGTTGTCCCGACACATTGGCTACACTCCCGTATATTGAATAAGTTGCTGTGGCGCCAGCGGTCCACGTGCGGGCCATTCGCCAACTAGCAGAGGCACTCGCATTCTTCGATTCGTAGCTTCCGATTAAGCCTCCGCCGGTGGTAGCGGTTTGCCTGTAGTTGGCTACCAATGAGCCCCTGTCCCCCTGCCAACCGATGCTCGCCATGACGGATGGTCTCCACGACCCAACACTGGGCACGGAGGTCTGCGCATATTCAGAATGTTGCGGACCTGCACTCACCGAAAGTGACAGCCGGTGTTCCAAAGTAAGGCTATAAAAGCCCATGAGCGTGTGCAGTTGCATTTCAACCTGACCCGCAGCGGGATTCCCGAGGAACTCCACATACTGATAGTTTGCGCCGATGGACTGAGTGCCCATGATCCGCCGATTGTAGAACGCCGATCCGCCGCGCGAGGTTGAATCATAGATGCCGGAAGACTGGGTCTGATTTGGATATTGAAATAGCCCAACAGTGCCCCCTCCACCAATCATGCTATTCGCGCTGTATTGGTAACTTATCTGGGCATTTGCCGTGTTACTGAGCCGGTTGATGAATGGAAAGAGTAAATCTGCCGGGGAAGACGATGGCGAGCCTGAAACGGACCCGCCAAGCTGTGAGTCACCCTGGTTGAATACGTTCGAACTTTTCAGAAAACTGTCTCCGCCGCTCAATGTCGCGTGCTCGCTCAGTCTGTACTGGAGGATCATTGATACGTTCTGGTCAAATTCATTTCGAGCTGCAATAGGCTGATAGATCGTAAACCCTGGGCTGTAGTTCCACGTTTGGTGAAATCTGGATATCGATTGGTCAAACGAGATCATCGGCCTTATCGTGTACGACATGCCGCTGATTGCCTGGGTCACATAGTAAGGAAACAGGTTGTCGTTGTACGCGGCTTCAAAGGCCACGCTTCCAGCCAGATAGTTGGAATTTTCCGCGGACTCAACCGAAGTCGGGAGGGCCTGACCGCTCACCATCGGGGGCGCAGACATGGGACTCTCGTTTTCAGTTGGGCCATTTGCCGTCGGCGTAACCTGGGCAAGCACTGAAATTGGCAATGCTAGTGCAACAGTCAAACAAACTCGGGTCAGCATGGCAGCCTTCACGGCACGACAATGGTGTCATTCGGTTCAAGCTTGATATTCTGCGCTGGATTCTTGCCCTTGATCACGTCTTTGTAGTTGAACGGAATCCGCGACTCGCCGCCGTTCGGGTCTTGTCGAAGAATGTAAATCCCCTTTTGTTTGGCGAAATCCCTGAAACCACCCGCTTGCGCAATCGCGTCCAGCACCGTTGTCGTCAACGTAAGTGGAAAAGAACCCGGCCTAGCCACCTGCCCGAGGATGTTGAACTTCTGACTGTTAATCTGCTGGACCATCACGGTAACTTCAGGGTCGGTGATGAACTCCTTCAGCTTGTCTGCGATTTCCTTCTCGAGTTGAAGTGGAGTTCTTCCCGCCGCCTGCACCTCTCCCACCAAAGGCAGCGAGATTCTTCCGTCCGATCTCACCGGAAGCACGCGAGAGACTTCCTGCTCCTTCCAAACATTGATCGCCAGCACGTCGTCATTGCCAATGATGAAATGGTCGTCGTGTGCCTTGCTGCCGCTGGCTTCAGCCGGTTGTGCGGACGGGGCAGCTGCCGGACTCTGAACTGCGGCAGCAGCCGGGGCACTGTCGCCAGCCGGGCTCGAAGCAGCAGCCTGCCCGAACGCGGAGCCGCTTAGAGCCACTAGGACAAGCCCTAACCACAGCGGTTGAGCGGTACTCACTTTCATCGCAATTCCTTTCGACCATCAACCAAGCGTTTACCCGCCGGTCCAACGGATCTTGTGCTTTCGCTGCCATCTCGCGTCGGGTTTTGCGCCGCATCCAGCTTTCCAGACTGGGAAGTTGCGGGCGGTATCATCTTGTACTCTTCGATCTTGTAGAGCACCGTCCGGTAGCTGACCTTCAGCAGCCTTGCCGCGGCCTTTCGATTTCCACCCGTCTTTTCCAGAGCCATGGCAATAGCATTTCTCTCTGCTTCCGATCTCACTCCCTTGAGCAGCGAGCGCAGCGACTTACTTCCCGAGGCCATCGCATCAGCCAGGCTCGGCGACAGGCCGGCGGCTTCACTGCGTGCCAACACACCCGCGCCGCTCCTGCCTTCAACGCTCTCTGTCACCGGTCGTCTGAATCCAGTCGCAAGTTCCTCATCCCCGACCATCAAGTATCTCTTGACCAGGTCCTCCATCTCGCTCAGGTTCCCTGGCCACTCATACGTCCGCCATGCTTCGATGATTGCAGGCGAAAACTCCCTCGGGGGAAGCCCATAGTGCCTTGCGAGCCGATGCATAAAATGCCGCGCCAGTTGCGCAATCCCCTCTCTCCGCTCCCTCAGCGGTGGAAGGTGGATGGAGTTTGCACTGATGTGTTGAATCAGTTCACTGCGCGGCTTCGTCTCGGAAGCCGTCCGGTTCCCGTTCGATGCACTTGCTGCAAATATGCGAACGTCCGACTCGGTGAATCCAGACGCTCCTGGCCGCATGAATCGCTTCTCGCGAATCAGCCTGAGAATACAGGACTGCAAAGTCGCGGGCATCTCATGGATGTCTTCCAGATAGATGCTTCCCCTAGCGCAGAGGTCGATCTTTCCATGTTTGATGGTTGCTGCAGCAGTCGCGCCCGCCGTCTCGTAACCGAATATCTCCCGCTCCAGTAGATCCGCCGGCAATGCCGCGCAACTCACTCGAGTAAAGTTGAATCCGGAGCGCACCGAAAGCTTGTGCATCAGGCGTGCTACGGTCTCCTTGCCGGTGCCTGCTTCGCCAACAATCAAAACCGGAACGCTGGCCTCCGCCAGCAGCGCTGCCTTGGCCCGCACCGTGCGCATCTGGGGGCTCATCGCGACAAAGTAGGACTCGTCGCCCAGCGCCTCGATATCATCGCTGGAAATATTGTCGTCGTCGGCCTCCGCTTCTTCAGGCAAGCTTTCTTCGATGACCGTCGCAAGTTGCCGCTCATCCAGCGGCCGGGTCAGGTAAGCCTTGGCGCCCAGTCGTGTGGCCTGCTCCTCACCTATCTCGTCGCCTGTGCGGCCAATTAGGATTACAGGCAACGACGGCCGAACCCGGCGCATCCAACGCAGCATGTCTAAACATTCCGCGGCGCCCTCGGTCGAATCCAGCATCAGCAGCTGCGGCGATGCGCCGGCACGCATATGTTCCATCGCTTCCCAGGTATCGGAAGCCGTCTCGAAGCGCCAGCAGGTCGATGCCTTAATCGTCGAGAGCGAGCGCAGTACTCCAAGGTCGCGGCTAACGACCAGCAGATTCGCTATGTCGGCTGAGGTTCTCATCCCAGGTTGCCTTTCGAGCGGGGAACCAGCGAGCGAAGAGAGATTAGCGATTGTCTTGGGGATTTTGGCCCTGATTCCCTGCCGTCACGTGAGCGATGGTTCCCGCAAGAACAGCGGAGTTCTCACGAAAGCCTGCATGACAGGATCAGAATGTGCTGATAGATCTGTTGCGATGGCTTGGGGTGCTTTTTGGAACCTCACGTTTCCGCGTGGTTCGCATAGCTTCGCCCTCTGAGTCACATTCCATTGGACCCCTGAAAGCATAGATGGAAGTCGGATTATCCTGCCGCGGGCGCGATACCGGGCCATCCAAGACACCTTCCCCATCCGCACAGGCTCCGCACCGATGAGGGATTGAATGCGCCCCAAAACCGACTCATTGAAGTTGAAGCAACCTTACAATGGGTTGCATGTTTTTGCAAGGGTCGCTTTAAACTCCAGGGTAACTTTAACCCAATCCCCATCGTGCAGGTCCCACCCCAACGTCAAGGGGCAATTCTGGATAAATAGCAGCGAATAGTCGTGAGCCGTTAGGCCGACAAACTGGACTTACATCATCCACAATGCGGACGATGCTGCTTCGATTCAATGCTTTAGAACTGAATAGGATTGTTCTGTCTGTAGTCCCAGTAAAGTAATCACTGCAAAGTTACCGTTGAGGATAACTCCGGGCATTCGGCCCTTTTAACAGGCTCAAAATTCAGTACAAAAGTTTGCAGATTCCTGCAATTTTCATGGAGCATGCGTGTCATTTGCAGTTCGGATCGGCCAAAAGCGCCCCAGTTGGCCCACGATAACCTGTCTTGAGAGAGGTCTAACTCGAACACCCCTGTTTCGCAAAACAAGCTCCGGCCACTAGCATGACTGGCCCCATGCACTGCGCGCCAGGCCGTCGCGAAGGATTCCTGCAAACACGCTCTCGGCCGGACATGGGTTGCAAGCGCCCCCCAACGACACCAAGCCCCTCTCGATGCCCCGAACTCTACTGGAGACGATCAAACAGGAAAAACGCTGATGCGGCTAGGAGTTCGACGCCCTCGACTGCCGCACCTTGAAACACAGCGCGCCCGCCACGCCCAAACCACAAAGAACCATCATCCAATGTGAGCCGGATTCCGGGAGATCGGCCGTATAGCCCACCTCCACCAGCGCAACCCCGTTGTTCGGAGTGTCGCCCACTGTAAAGTAGTCGGTTAACGAGGTTAGCGTGACTCCGTTTTCAAACACGACCGCAACGACATTCTGGCTGGCAGGACCGGCATCGTTGGTGTTCAGATCGCTCAGGTAGGTGCCATTGATACTGATCAAGTCGTACACCGGGCTCGTTGCATAGAGAATCACGCCGTGCCCATCGAACTGAGTCCCGGTTGCCGGGGAGAGGTTGGAGTAGAAAAGATTGTCTTCTCCGTAGCTGAAGATGCCCGGCCCCGCGGGCGCATAGAGGGCGTCTGGCCACAAGATCGTATTCGCATTCTTGACTGGGCCAGGGGTTAGAGGAGTTGCGGGAATGTATTGCCCAGTCGGATCGGAGAACCACCCATCAAAGCCGGTCACAAGGTAAACACCATCCACCGGAGCGGTCGAGTAGGTGAAATACCCCGCAATGTCAACGCCCCCGCTCGCGGTAAGGCTGAAATCGAAACAGTCCGAGAGGCTGCCGCAATCCGGTGGGGCCTGGCCACTCAAAGGAGCCGTGCTAAATCCGAGGACAACCATCAGCGCAAACGTAACTGGAGAAAAGCGCCTCATCTTTCTACCTTCCTGACAAGTCCTCGGGATCTCGCGATCTCGATCTCGCACAAAGCTACACCATGGCCTGAACGCCCAAAGTGCACACTTTGCGCCACCCTCCATTGTAGGAAGAGTCCCAACGATGTCAAGATTGATAATTTTTGCAACTATTTACAAATACAGCCACTTTCACCCCCTGCAGCTCCCGCCCACCCGCGAAACCTTCCCGCCCACCCGAGTTACTAGCCTGCATTTCTCACACGTCGCCTGAAACCGTAGCGCCGGCCTCCTGGCCGGCTGTCCTGAGGGCCTCCCGGCCCTCAGTGCCTTCGCGCGATGCCTTGAAATCTGCCTGTTTCGCCGTCTGTGAGAGATGCGGGCTAGCCCCACTCGAGTTCATAGCTTGGGTTTCCCCGCCGCAGTCTTCTGCCATGCCTGCTAGCCCCACGCTGCATGTTGCAACACTTTGCAACTCTCCTCTGCCCATGAGTCAAGACAGAGTTCGCATAGCCACTTCGCCCGAACGGCCGCCAAAAGCAGCGCCCCAAATAGCAAGGGCGCCTCTCGGCGCCCTTCCATGCAGATACAGACCTTTGAAGAGAAAACAGACGCGGGGCGGCTAGCGATTCATGAACAAGCGGGATTGCCGGCACTTGAACAAGAACGCTCCCGCCAAACCGAATGCACAAAGAATGAGCATGTACAGCGAACCAGATTCCGGAACAAAAGCAACGGGGACAATAGGGTTGTTGGAAGAAGGGTCCACAACAGGCGGTGGCACGACTTTGCCACTAATGGCTAACCCCTGGACGCTATTCAAGTCGTTTGTTCCGCCAAGCACTCCCTCCTGGATCGTGTAGGTGTTGGGCGATCCGGGCTGCCCCGGTATGTTGCCTGCCCAAATATTCACGACATAGGCCGGTGATCCATTGGTTGGCCCAACATAGAAGAACACGCCACCCGTATCGAACAGGGCGCCGTCTGTTCCTGGCGCATTGGCCCCAGGATAAAACTCGTTGTCAAATACCCACCCAGGAACTGTACCGATCCACGCGGAGTTCGTGCTGTTGCCAGGGTACAAGGAGATCGTACCCGGTGCCCCCAGAGAAATGCCCAATCCCGAAGCCGAATCGGTATACGTTCCGGACATGCCCACAATGTCGTAGCTGTAAATATTGCCGCTCCCGTTCGTTCCCTCCAGAACTTGCGTTGGAGCAACCGTGAGTTCGCTGGTGAAGTTGACGGTCGGAGAACTGAAGTCGAACGTGTAGCAGGTATCCCCCGCGGTGCATTGGGCCACCAACAAAGCTGGGGAGATCGCTAGCGCTGCAGCGATCGCGATTGAAACCAGGGAGACTTTCTTCATCGTTCTCTCCTGCCGGACCATCCCCTCAGGGAATCCGCTCTGCATCTGCAATTGGAAAGGCTTCGCCCATCCAACAAATCCTGGCCCACACTTCTTAGTACAACCATCGTAGACCGATCTCAAAAGTTGTCAAGACTGAAAATATTTGCAACTTATTGTAAACAAATGCGCTCCTGCCCCCAAAAAAGTAACCACTCGAGAGTTCCCTGCGTAACCGGGGCTGAGGCCGCTAGGCACCAAAGAGCCGTCAAGACTGATAGTTCTTGCAACCTATTGCAAAGATTTGCGACTCTCCTCGATGTTTCGGGGGGGCGAACCGGATCTTTCCGACAGGCCTCATTGAGTTCCGGCCAGGAGTCGAACTCAAACAGCATGGGCGCCCTCACGGCGCCCTTCCTGTGCAGATGCGAAATGTCCGAGCGGTAGAAGCGAACTAAGCGCGGTTGGCCAGGCGGTTGCGGGAAGCAAAGAGACCCGCTCCCAGGCAGGTTGCTCCGGCGAGAAGCAGGTACATCCACGATGCGCCGCCCTCGGGAGTGCTCGCATAAATCGAGTATTCTCGATCCGCGGATCCAACGAAGCTCAATGGCAATGTTGGCTGGCCCGAGCCGTTGTTCGTAAAGAGGGCGACGTGGGATGTGTCCCCTGAAAATACGTCGGGCCCATTATAGGAGTACTCAACCGATGAAGGGTCCCCTTCCCAAAAGCCTATGTAGTCGCCTGTCGTGACCGAAATCGGCGTTGAAAGAGTGAATGTGTTCAGCCCGCTCGTGACCGTCTCCACGGCGCTCTCCCCGACGATGTCATAGGTGGTCGGGGCAACTATCACAAGTTCAACTTGGCCACCAGTTGACGCATAGACCTGCCAATCATTGATTAAGCCGTCCCCACTGAAGGGGTTGTTTTGATCCACAACCGTGAAGTTGTACCAACCATCTGTGGTCGTCCCGGGCACTGCCGGGTTGCCGCCGCTGGTGTACTGAGCCAAGCAAGGCATTGAGGTTACCGCCAGCCCCAACAATGTCGTCGCTACTAATCGCTTCATCGATCTATCCTCCCGGGGCGCCCTCTCGGGCCTCCGTCCTGCATCTTCACGTTTGCCGGGGCTGCGGTTGGGCAAAGAACTCCGGCGACACATCTATATCGTCAAGGTTAGACCCATCTCACAATTTGTCAAGACTGAATGTTTTTGCAACCTATTGCAAAAACTATCACTTCCGCCTCTCAGGCCTGGGCCGGAATCCTCCGCGCACAGTGATTTATTGCAAAAACTTGCAACCTTTTCCCTGCCTGATTACTTATTCCGCGAATCCGCTCCACCGGGTTATATGCGAGTAACACGGACCCTGGTACGCCGGTTTGCTGGCGACCTCAACAGTAAACGCTGCTGTGCCATCCCTTTGCTACTATTGATTCCAATCAATCCACGATGTACCAGCGGCGATTACACTCAATGCTGCAAGGTGAGGTAGTACGGTGAAGCTCTCTGCCAAGTGGCAGTCCATATTGGCGCTCGTCCTGGTCGCCGCCCTTCTTTCCGGCTGCTCCTATTTCGACCCCAACGTCCGCAAGCAGAAGTATTACAACAGCGGTCTTCGCTACTTTGAGAAGGGCCAGTACCAGGAAGCCGCCATCCAGTTCACCAACGCCATCAAGATCGATCCCGGCTACGCTGACGCCCACTTCCAGCTTGGAGAGAGCTACCTCAAGCTGCAGCGGCTCGACCGCGCCTACCAGGAGCTTTTCCGCACCGTCGAACTCCGCCCCGAGGACTACAAGGCGCGCATCGCGCTCGCCAATGTCCTCCTCATGGGCCGCCAGTTTCCAAAGGCTAAGGAACAGACCGATTGGCTGGTCAAGAATCGCCCTGACGATCCAGCGACACACTCCACCCTCTCCAACCTCCTCTCCGCCCAGGGCGACGTGCCCGGCGCAATCGCCGAGATGCAGCACACCATTTCGCTCGATCCATACCACTGGGAGCTCTACCTTGGCCTTGGCTTCCTTGAGGAGAGAAACGGCCAGCCCGACCTGGCCGAAACCAATTTCAAAAAGGTTATCGAGCTCAATCCCAAGTCCGCGGCGCCGCGAATCGTGCTGGGCAACTTCTACCTGGGACAAAAGCGCACTGCCGACGCCGAGCAGCAATTCCGCGACGCCATCGCCGTCGAGCCAAAGTCCCTGGCGCCTCGTGAGGCACTGGCTCGTCTATTGCTCATCACCGGCAGAAAGGCCGACGCGGAAAACGTCCTCAAGCAGGCCGAGCGTGACCTTCCCAATCAGCCTGGCCCGCTCCTCGCCCTCAGCAGCTTCTACTACGCCACCGGCGACATGAACAATGCCCTTGCCGAATACGGCGCTCTCTACCAGCAACATCCCAAAGACCTTCAGATCAAGAAGCGGTACATTCAGCTCCTCATCGTCGGCAATCACATCGAGCAGGCGCGCACGCTCAACGACGAAATCCTCAAGGAAAGCCCCAACGATCAGGATGCCCTCGTCTATCGCAGCCAGATGCAGATCAGTTGGGGAGACCTCGACCGCGCCATTGACACCTTGCAGACCGTCGTCAAGAACGACCCCAAGAACAGCCTTGCCCAC
>Ga0302277_1000928_pt1 | contig 22283 bp, 21 predicted proteins | sample III_Bog_N3_1_FD_198759 | JGI IMG/M metagenome (GOLD analysis project Ga0302277, IMG submission 198759) | Peat permafrost microbial communities from Stordalen Mire near Abisko, Sweden - III_Bog_N3_1 | ecosystem: Environmental > Terrestrial > Soil > Wetlands > Peat | place: Sweden: Abisko... | reverse complement strand
ACTTCTCGACTGTCTTGATGTCCAGACCCAGTTCGGTGGCGATTTGCGAGGGCTTCAGGTCTTTCTCCTGGGCCAGGAGGCGGATCTGGCAGAACGTTTCGTAGTCAATCATTGGCCGCCTCCCTGCGCCAGGCGTTTGAGGATGTCGGCCGCTGAGAGAGCTTGTCCGGCGCGTGGCGCGGAGTCGGCCGTGAGTGACAACGTGTCCGGATCGAGCGAAAGGACCTGATAGAGGGGTTTGGCAAACGCAATGAGGCCGGCCTTTTCCAATTGTGCCCGAGCCGCCGAGAACTGGAGCGGGTCGATTTTGAGTCGGCGGCACAAGGATGCGTCGGAGTAGTAACTCAAGTCCTGGGCGTCGGCGACGGTGACCAGGAAAAGGTAAATTGTCAGCGAGCGGTCAAAACCAGCCAGTGGAGAGCGGATGAAAACCAGCCACTTTGAGGAACGCATTGCGTTGCGTGCCGTCGGTACGGCACAACGGCGCGGTGAACATACTCAACGTGAGCTTACAACACTCAATAACGACCTTGGCAGCGAACGGCTGGTCGCGGCGGCGGATCGCGCGTGAACTGGACATCGACCGGGAGACGGTGGGGCGGCATTTGCGATTGGCGGGTTCAAACCCAGCCAAAGGGCTCACCGGCTCGTCTCCTGATCCGGCGGCAAACCCAGCCATTCCGCTCCCCGGCTCGGAGCCGGAACCAGATTCAAAACCGGCCATTCCGCTCCCCGGGAGTTTGGCCGCAGGCCGGCAAAGTTTATGCGAGCCGTTGGCGGCGGTCATTGAAGCGGCGGTACAGGCGGGGCTCTCGGCCCAACGGATCTATCAGGACCTGGTTTGTGAGCATGCGTTCAGCGGTGGTTATCATTCCGTCCAGCGGTTCGTGCGCCAGTTGCTGGAGCGGCAACCCGTGCCGTTTGTACGGATGGAAGTGGCTCCCGGGGCCGAAGCGCAGTTGGATTTTGGCCAGGGAGCATGGGTGCTGGTGGACGGCAAACGGAAGCGCCCCCATTTCTTTCGGGTGGTCCTCAGCCATTCGCGCAAAGGCTACAGCGAAGTGGTCTGGCAGCAGACGACTGAGAGTTTTATCCGGTGTCTGGAGAATGCGTTCCGTTACTTCGGCGGCGTGCCCCGCACGTTGATCATCGACAACCTGCGGGCGGCGGTGACGCGGGCCGACTGGTATGATCCGGAACTCAACGTCAAGGTGGAGGAGTTCTGTCGCCACTATGGGACGGTGATGTTACCGACACGTCCAGCCATGCCGCGGCACAAAGGCAAAATCGAATCGGGGATTAATTACGGTCAGGAAAATGCCCTCAAAGGCCGGAGCTTCACGAGCCTGTCGGGCCAAAATCTTTATCTGTCGGAGTGGGAAAGCGGGGTGGCCGACACCCGCATTCACGGGACCACGCGCCAGCAGGTTGGCAAGGTGTTTCTGGAAGTGGAACGCGCCAGACTGCTGCCCCTGCCAGTGGGCTTGTTCCCGGTCTTTGAAGAAGCACCCCGCACGGTGCATCGGGACGGCTACATCGAGTTGCTGCGGGCTTATTACTCCGTGCCGCCGGAATATGTCGGGCGGCAGGTCTGGGCACGCTGGGAGTCCCGCCTGCTCCGGGTGTTCAACCAACGCCGGGAAGTCATCGCCGTCCATGTGCTGGCCGAACCGGGCCAGTTTACCACGGACCCGACCCATTTGCATTCCCCTTACCGCCATGTGGTCCAACAGAGTTTGGATCAATTGCTGGATCGGGCGCGGTTGATTGGCCCGCAGACGGGCAGTTGGGCCGAGGCCATGGTGCAGCAGCGCGGCCCCATCGGCACCCGCGTCTTGCATGGCCTGTTGGCGCTGGCGCAGAAGCATCCCGCCAAAACCTTGGAAAGTGCCACCCAAAAGGCACTGCACCATGGCACCTGGCGTCTGCGCGACTTGCGTACTTTGCTCGCCCAAGTCGCCCCGTCGCAACAACTGGACTTTCTGGAAACGCATCCGCTGATCCGCAATCTCGACACGTACCGGGACTGTGTGCCCGACTGCTTTAGTTCCACCACCCTCAACCCCACATGAATGCCCTCCAAACCACATTGAAACAACTCCGTCTCTCCGGCCTGAGCCAAACCCTCGACGTGCGCCTGCAAGAAGCCGCCGCCAATCGTTTGAGCCATGCCGAGTTCCTCGAACTCCTCTGTCAGGACGAACTGAACATCCGCCAGCAACGAAAGATGGAACGGCACACCAAACTGGCGGACTTCCGCCACTTGAAAACGCTGGACGACTTTGATTGGAGTTTTAACCCCTCCGTCCATAAAAAGGAGATCTTCGAACTAGCCACCTGCCACTTCATCCGCCAAGCCAAGGACGTGCTGTTCCTGGGTCCGCCCGGCGTCGGCAAAACCCATCTGGCCCAAGCCATCGGCTACGAGGCCATCCGGCAGAACTTCGTTGTGTTCTACCGTTCCATCTTCGATCTGGTGCGCGACTTCCTGCAAGACGAAGCTTTCAACCAGCAGGACAAGACGCTCCGCAAATACTTGAAGCCCGACCTCGTCATCATTGATGACATGGGACTCAAGCAACTGCCCAAACACTCCGGGGAATACCTGCTGGAGGTCATCATGCGCCGTTACGAAAATCGCTCCACCATCATGACCAGCAACCGGCCGCTGGAGGAGTGGGGCAAACTTTTGTGCGACGTGCCCACCGCCGGAGCCATCATTGATCGTTTCCTGCATCACGCCCAAGTCGTCGCCATCACCGGCAAAAGTTATCGCATCAAGGAAGCACCCGTGGTCAATCAGGAAGCGGGCAAGGGCAGGAAAACAAACGAACCCCCGACCGCCGGGGCCGCGAGCTAAGGCTCGCCGCCCGGCCCCGGCTCGTCTTAACTCGAAGCGAAAAATCTTTGATTTAAAAAACAGAAATGATATGAATCCCTTACCTCAGGGTGGCTGGTTTTGAATCGCTCACCGCTGGCTGGTTTTCAACCGCTCGGTGACAGGTAAATCGCCAGCGCGGGGCAGTCGCAACGTTCGATGTAATGGTCGCGGACCAGACGGTGATGGGCTGGCCATGACTGCTGGCAAAGGTGCGATAGGCTGCATAGCCGTCACTTCTATTCGGATAGTAAATTACTGTATCGTGGGCGATGCGGTCCGCTCGGTGCACATTTGGATGACTTCGCCAACCTGCTTCTGAATCAAGGCTACACTCGATCGGCGGGCCGAGATAAGCTGCGAGTGGTTCTTCAGTTGAACCAATGGCTTGAGGTCAGGCAACTCCCGCTCCAAAGTCTTGATGAGAAGCGAATGCGTGCGTTTCAAACGGGACGCCGCAGGCAACGACGATCTGCCCATGGCGAAGTGTCGACCTTGGCGCTTCTGCTCGATAGTTTGCGTTGCGCGCACGTGATTCCTGCCGCGGTGCAACCGTCCACTCGCAATCCCCTCGGTCTGCTCATAGGAGATTACGAACAGTTCCTCCAATACGAGCGTGGCCTCAGCCAGAAGACTTTGGCTCATCGCATTCCGATTGTTCGCCATTTTCTTTCTGTACAGTTCAAGTCTGGTTTGGTTCGTCCAAATCGACTGCGGGCTCAACACATCAGTCACTACATTCTCCGTGAGGCTCGTAACCAGCGCCAGGATCGGGCGCAGCTGATCACCGGGACGTTGAGGAGCTTTCTGGATTTCCTTTGGCAGCGCAACCGATTAACCAGCCAGTTAAGGCAGCGCGAAAAAACAACTTGAGCAATTATTTGGCTGGGTGGATGAAGTAATTCCACTCGCCATGGAATTTGGCCGGCGTCAATTTGACATCAGCCAGTTCTTCGTCTGTGACTTCAATCCCCGTTTCGTAATGTCCCGTATCCAGCGCGGCTTTCACCAGCAATCCGCTGGCGGTCGTTGTGCTGGCGATCAGATTGACGATGACTTCATAACTCGTCAATGGACGGCCGCGCCAATTCTTGGTGATGAAGCAGAACAGCCGGTGCTCGATTTTGTTCCACTTGCTCGTGCCCGGCGGAAAGTGGCAGATTTCCAACTGCAAGCCCACCTGGTCCGCCAGTTCCTGAAGGGCGACCTTCCAGAGCCGATTGCGACTGCTGTTGCTGCCGCCCCCATCCGCAGTGATCAGCAGTTTGGTCGCCCCCGGAAATCGGCGGCACCCCATTTCCTGCCACCAGCGCCGGACACTGGCGGTGGCAAAGCGGGCCGTGTCATGGTCAATCCCGACACTCACCCACCCCTCGTTGCTGGCCAGGTCATAAACCCCATAGGGAATCGCCTTGCCCAGCTTTTTGTCTGGAAAATCATGCACCTTGACCTCGGTGGGTTGGCCCGATGGCTGCCATTCCGCCCCGGCATTCTTGAATTCGCCCACTAATTCCTTCTTTTTTGTGTCCACCGACACCACCGGTTGCCCCAGTTTTTGCATGGTGCGGACTTGCTGGTTGATATACTCGAATTGAGCGTTGCGGTCCGCATGGCCGGAACCCTCCTGCGTTTTCCGATTGGCTTGCAAACTGTAGCCTGCCGCTTTGAGCAGCCGCGCCACGGTGCGATCGGTTACAGGATGATTTTGCCGTTGCAATTCGGCCGCCAATTTCGCGGTGCTTTTGCACGTCCACCGCAAGGGGGATTCGGGATGCCCCCGGGTCGCCGGATCCACCAGGGCTTCCAAGGCCTGCTCCAATTCAGGATCCACTTCGGTCAGCCGCTTGCGCCCGCCTCCGGGACTGCGAATCTGGACCGAAACCGGTTCCTTGGGATGGGCGAGACGGTGCGCCAACTCCCGGCCGCCCACCATGATGGTATTGCGGGCCAGACCCGTGGCCGATGCCACCAGACTGACCCCGCCCCAGCCAAGGTCGGCCGCCTCGGTTGCCGCCCATTGTCGGCGCATCCGCTCGTCCATCATCGGATCAAGCAAGCGATATTTCGTCCTGATCCGGCGTATGTCAGTGATGTGCTGAATGCCCTCAGCCTGATCCAATCAATACCATTTAACAAGAACAATTGCTCAAGTTGTTTTTTCGCGCTGCCTAAGTACCGCCGTGCCGGCTGTTTCCAGTTGCTGGGTCTCAGAGTTGCCCCGATCCTTGAATGCCGAGCAGGTCGAACAACTCCTCAAGAGCTGCAATCGGACCAAACTCTGTGAGCAACGCGATTATGCGGTGCTTCTGTTATTGTCGCGATTGGGGCTGCGTGCCCATGAGGTGGCGGGGCTAAACTTGGAAGACATCAACTGGGCAGCCGGCGAGATGCGGATCCGTGGTAAAGGCGGCCGGGAAGAGTCGTCATCATCCTCTCCTCCTTGTACCGGATGACCGCGCAATCACCCTCACGGGTGATGATTACCTCGTCGAGACGCGATATACTGTCGCTTTCGTGGCATAGGCCGCCCAAGAAAGAAAATCACCCGGACAATGTCAATCCCAACCCGTCGCACCTGATTGCACCACCATTCCCTCATTTAACGCTTAAAGCCGTCCCTCAATTATCGTGCGCACGCTCAATTCATACATCAACGGTCATGGCATTAAAACATTACTTCCGTCGTCGGGATCAGATGTTTTGCCATCCCGGCGAATCCTGTTTTTTTCTTTCGGATCATGGCACCTCCTTGGATGCTACACGACAAATTTCTGTAAAAGATTTGACTTTTCAATCCAAACCCGACGTCATTTGTACAGATAAGCATGGGCCATCGGCCCGACATATTTCAAACCGCCCCAAACCAAAACGGCAATCAACAAGAAAGCCCCGAGGCAAAGCCAGAACGCTCGACGCACTTTGGAGCGATCAGGCTCTTCCATTCCCCACGCTATCCATACCGTGATCTCGTAGAGCCCATACAATGGCCCCGCCATTAGCACTTGTGTGATGACTTCTGGAGTGGTTAGCAGCGCACCGAGAATTAAATTGATGACTATCATATAGCGCCACATGGCCCGTAAGGTGCGATAACTCAGCACGCCGATTTTCACCAAGGCCAACAGCACGACTGGCAGTTCAAAGCCCAACCCCATGCCCAGCATGAAGCGGCACACGAAGCTAATATATTCCTCAGCCCGCCACTGGCAAGCGCCAAGACCGAGCCATTGCGAATACATCTGCGACGCCGACAATGCAACCGGCATCAGAATAAAATAACAAAAAGAAATCCCAATCAAGAAAAGGGCACCGCCAATTATGAGCGCCTGATACATGTATTTGCGCTCTTTCATTCGCAAAGCAGGAAAAATAAACTGCGCAAGGAAATAAATGAGGAATGGCGATGCCAGCGCCATTCCTGCGTAAAACGCCACCTGAAATGCAACAAAAAAACCACCCGCTGGCGTTAGGTTGACCAAATCAACGTGCATCCGCTCGATTTCAGCAATAGCTGCCGGATCATTGTTGAGACGCCAACTCAGCACTTGGTTGCCGCCAACAACAATGGGTTCAACAACAATTGCGGCGAAGCGATTGGTGCCGAATTGCAATGCTATTTGTTGTTCTGCTGAAACTTGAAAATTCCCCAACCGGTTGGTGCCAAAGCTAACACTGAGAACCTGATTGGTGCCTGGCCAACTGACTTTAGCACGCATAAGAGGCCATTTAATGGCCCCGATGACATAATTAGCGCCAATCAAACATATCAGCATGGCTAGCGCCACAGTCACGGCGCATTTCACTAGCATCCAGCGAAAATCTTCGAGATGCTCAAGGAATGTTTTAATCGGCCCGCCTTCGTTCTCGGATTGTTCTGACAATAAATCGGCCATGAAATTCTGAAGCCAAAAAACTTGAACCGTTACAAAATAACTTTCACCTCCTCCGCTTTGACCTGGTCCGTGTGCGCTAGTGGCGTTGCCGACTTGGTAAGCGGAGCATGTGACTCAGCATTCCGGATTTCATCAGTCACTTCGCGTGTAGCCTTCTTGAATTCTTTAATTCCAGTGCCGAGACCTTTGGCAAGCTCGGGAAGCTTCTTCGCGCCAAACAAAACTAAAACCACTACCAAAATCAAAATGATCTCCCAGCCACCAAAAAAACCAGCAAGCATCGCGCTATTGATATTCATTTTTTGTACATTTAAATTACTTTTTCATGAATAGCTAGTAAAGCTAGAAAATGTCAGCAATTTCGCAAGGTGGTATGCAATGGCCTCTTGGGCTGTCACCGAGCGGTTGAAAACCAGTCAGCGGTGAGCGATTCAAAACCAGCCACCCTGCGGTAAGGGGTAAGGGATTCATATCAGTTTCGTTTTTTCGATCAAGGGATTTTTGCTTCGAGTTAAGATGAGACGGGGCCGAGCGGCGAGCCTTAGCTCGCGGCCCCGGCGGTCGGAGGTTCGCTGGTTTTTCTGTCCTTCCCGGTTTCCCGGGTTACCACTGGGGCTGCGGCAGGGTGAAAGGAGCGCCGGCGTTTTGCCGAGGCGCAAGACAGAATTTTTCCGCCGCCACCTTCACCATCCACCATCAACAAAGTGAGTTCGAAGGTCGGACTGACTCGGGCGGGTCGGACCACAGGACCATCGAAGTCTCTAACGCCATCAATTGAGTCCGCTACTGGAACTGCCTGCGGGACCTTTTTTTCCCCAGCGCACACTCATATTATTGTCACTTCCGTCACGAAGATTGATGAAGCGATTGGTGTAGCCCGCACTTAGCGGTTCCATAGCGGGTAATAAGCCATCAATTTTCGGAATAGCAAAATCCTTCGGCGACAGAATCTGACTCGCCGGGGCATACAGAAATCGTGTGCGCGTGATAAAATCGTTGTAAGGCTGTCTGATTGCCAGCGGACGACCGGTATTGGCGTCAATCCACCACTGCGTCCTGCCCCGTTCAATGAGATGGCAATCGGCGTTACCGAGTCGAGTTTCGCCGACATAGTTCAATGCGGGTTTGCAGGCCGCTTGCTCAACCGTTTTGCGGGTAAGCCCAAACGGATCACAAAGCGAGATGTTTAATTGTTGCATTTCCTTTTCAGGACAAACCACAATATTAGTGATATGAGTAGAGTCTGTGCAGCACCACCAGTTTTGACCATCGCAGCCGATGGCAAAAATGTTACCCATCAGCATTATGTCCGCAACATCGGCGTAGTACCGGTCGGGCTGTTGCCATTTGAAGACTGCGCTCTGCGCTGTCAGACTTGTAAACAAGTCTTTTTTTTGCCGGGACATAGTGAGGGTTTGAACCTGCTCATTGATGGAAATCATCTTCGCCCGCTGTTTCTGCATGAACTCAAGTATTTCCAGCAGCTGTGGCTTTTGTGGTTTCAAGGACTTGTCAGACTGAACTTCTGGGGAAGTTGGAACTGGTACTTGGCGACCTAATGATGGCAAGGATTCTGAAGTTTGTGTGGGATTGGCGTTCGCTCGGACCGATGCGGCGTCCCTGGTCATGAATTTCCAAGCAAAGCGACGGGCCAAGTGGTGGTCTGGAGACTGAAAACCATCCCTGGGATAATCCGAGCGCGTTTTACCGAGATTTCCGCCAAATCCGGAAGCGTCGTTCACTACTACCTGATGACTTGTGCCTGAACCAAGATGAACGGGGATGCTAAACTCATGTTTTTCAGGATCATAGCGAGGAAACTCGACGTCCTTAAAACCACCCGATTCCCAGTCAAGCTTCGACGAAAACGGATTCATAGGACGATCAAAGCGCACCCGCAGTTCTGAGACCGGTTCAACGGACTCCGCACCGTCCGACGGGAAAACAGAGACCACCATCGGGCGTGAGTCATCTTGAGCCTCCGCTTCCGGGCTCGAAACAAATGCAGACCCGGTGACGCGCTTGTCGGGCAACGGTGCCTGACGCAACCGCACCAGAGCTGCCGTGAGCAGGTCGTCACGCTTGCCATCAAAGGCGCCGGGTGTTGGCACAAACGGAATTTGCGGTTGAAACCCGCGCTCATCCAGCGGTGTGCCGTCGGGCAAATAATCAATCCACAGCGGCACGCTAACTGTCATTTCGAGCGGCAAGTTGATGATCTCAGGATTGCCGCTGGAACCGCAGGTATGATCACCCATTATCAAGACGTCCGGATCACCGCTCATCATGCCAATAAACGATTCATTGCTGCTCATGCACTTCTGGCCGATGAGCAGAACCACCGGACGGTCATATTGCCACGGACCAGTCGGTGCAACTATGCGCTGAAACTTTTGCGTCAAATTCGTGTGGTTGGGGCCATTCCGAAATTGACTGTAAGCGTAAACGAACTTCTGTTTCAAGAAACGGCCGGCAAACTCCCCAGCCTGGTCTTCACTGCCCCCGCCGTTCAAACGCACATCTATAATCAGACCGCGGGTGTCCCGCATTTGTTCCAGTGCCGCCTGGCATTGGTCCGAGACGTCCGGACCATTCCACCCACTGATGGCAATAAATCCAATCTTGTCGCTCGTAACGGCCCATTGCACATCATGTCCCTGGTGATGAAGGGCGCCCAGAATGGCTTCATGCGCGGAAGGATTGGAATTTGCCGCCCGCAGCCGGTTGAACACAGGCAAATTCTCATCCGCCACCGTCAGCCAGACGTGCAAATCATGGAGTGGTTCGAGCATTTCGGCGCAGACTTCGGCAAACTCCAGTGTGGACTTGCTGGCGAGCGCTTTGGGGCGATATTCCACACGCAGCTTCGCCCAGTTCACTTCCGGACGCAGTGTAAACATGGCATACTTGCGATCAAAGACCTCCCATAGCTGATCAAAAGCAGCCTGCGCCAAGTCAGCCGTTAGGGCGGGCGGCGGCTTGAGGGCCTTCTTTTCAAAATCAGGAATGTACTTTGCGGTCCGCGCTGCTATGTCCACATCAAAGAAACGACGTAGGCCGTCTTTTGTATCCACATCCAGCGTCATGTTCTTGGGCTCGGGAATCATGGCTCTGCCTCCAGTTTGCCAACTGGATGTCATCTTGTAATTGGCGATTTGGCGAATCCGGTAAATGAGATTGGTGTCTCCGTCTGCAAACACGGTGTCCGCTGGAAACAGATGTTTTATCTCACCGGGGTGGAAACGCAGCCAGATATGCGAGATGGCTTCCGACGAGCTGGTCATTAAACAAGTCAACTCACTGTTCTGGCGGGGAATTATAACAGCCCAAAGTGCCCCGTCGATACCATGACCGATTCCCAGTTCCGCAACACCGGTTTCCACGTGCAAATTCCTGCCCACTTCAAAACTAAAATGGGAAAGCCTGAAAATGTCTGAGGCCGTGAATTCCCACGACCTAGCCCGCCCTGGCACAGTGTCGCCAAGACTCAGTTTCGACGGATATTGCTGTAGAAGGTCAACTCCATTGTGCGGTTTCGCAAGGTCCGTCGTCGAACTTTCAGTGGCACCGCATTGCGGCAAGGCTAGCACTGTTAAGACGAAAAACCAAACCAGTGCATTGGCGGTCGCTAAAGTCCAACATTTTGGCAATTCTCTACTCATAAGCTGAGGTTCATGATGTGGAGACAAGCACACTGTCAATTAGACCGTGCCGTCCCGGCTTCATCACAACAAATGCAATATTTCCTACTTGCGTCGTTTGATGGGATTTGATTTGCTTGCATCAGCATTTAAATTCTTTACCAGGCTTCGTCAAGCGCAAATTCAAACATATCTCAAGACTAACTTGTGGATTGGACCACAAAAGTGAACCCGGTCACCACCAATACAAAAGCATGGCTTTGTTCGTCGTGTCCCTTGTCTGCCGCTTTCGCTCTGAATCACACGCGCCATTTTCCAGCAAAATCCAGAATACCGCCGCCGTGGCCAACGTGAATAATCCACCATCGAACCAAAACGCCATGGCCATAGCCAAAGCGGCGGCGCGACAGGCCAACTTGTCTTCTCCGTCAGCATTCACACCTCTGATTTTGTCAAGACGAGGGCGACTTTTAAAGCACATTCCGACATACGTCACAAAACAAAGCAGCCCAGGAATTCCCAACTGCGTTCCCAGCATCAAATAATCATTCATGTTAATGGCCGCGGCCCCGTTTTCCGGCGGTGAATAATTTTTCTCATATACATCCACTGCATTATCCCATCCCACCCCAAACGGATGATCCCGTATCATTTGCAGCGCACCGCACCACGCCACGACCCGGTGTTGCGCGGAAGGTCGGCTGAAATCCAGACGCTTGAGATACCATAGATCCGTGTCCGCCGTAGAATGCCAGAAAAAACACACTGCCGCCGTGACCACTGGAATTCCTGACAGCACCCACCGCCATTTCAATTTGCCATGCGCCTTCGCCAAGTATAAGAGACCAACCAGCGTACCCACCCACGCCCCGCGACTGTAACTGAAAAACAATCCCACCGCCATCATCCCCGCCGCAACGCAAAGAATCGCTGATTGCCAATTGCCAATTGCGGATTTAATTGAGGCATAAACGCAAAGCAGCCGATTTCGACAACCGATCGCGAACTCCCGACCCGGATTTTGCATCTCATTTTCTCCGTCGGCCATCTGCAATCTTCTATCTCTCATTAACAATCCAACTGCTAATGCCAGGCCTGCCCCCATCAACATGCCATAGGTATTCGGATTATTCCAAAGCCCCATCCAGCGTGGCCCATGATAATTTCCTGCCATATTCAAACGCCAGCACGCCGAAAATGCCAGCAGCGTGACCAAACCGACCAGGAAATTTACGATTACCGATCTACAATTTACGCACTTCGCATGGTTTTCCCCACCTCTAGTTAGAGCAAAGCTCACCCCCCTGCCCAGCGTCACCCCCGCCAAAAGAATAATAGCTCCCGAGGTTTTAAAATCTTCCACGTCACCGCTGAAATATACGATTATAGCGACAAGTAATAAGCCGATCAACGGCCAGTTCTTTTGATTGAATGTCAGGAAAATAAAAGTGCCGCACCAAAAGGCAAGACAAGCCAGCAACATCCGTTGCACAGACAGCAATGCCGCTTCCAACTCGCGAAAAATGACGCAATAAAAATCCAGCGCCTGTCCGAACAAACACAAACCCACGATAGCCAACAGCAAAGCCAAAAGCATGGTGCCGTGGGCGCGGCATAGCTGGATTCTCATTCAAAATCAAAACAGCACTTTGTCAAGAGTGCCTTATTTCCTGCCGTCATTCCAGGAATATGCAAAGGCGACGGCATTTGAGACAACCTTTATGCAGCGATACTGTTATTGCCCGATCACGCAATCAGGGGCGCGAAGCATCGCGAAGTGCTCAAGAAATAGCTTGCGGTGTCCACACATTGTATCCATTTCCTTGGCAGGCAGAACCGACGCGTCAAGCCCGCCACAGATGTATCGCCAACTGCATTTATTACAATAAGGAACCTTCTCCCACCGCCAAACATTGCCTGCGAATTCCAGAAATCGATTCCGTAGGATATCCGAAGGTGTTGTTGCCACCTCAGAGATAGTGGTCCAAGTTTGAGCCAGTGCGGGGGACTGCCGATATAGTCCGACCCGGCCTTCCGCATCCAAAATTAAATTAATTCCCGTGGAAATATTCAATTTGGAGTGCCATCCTCCTTGTCGCACGAGCAGTGACAAGCCGGTAAGCGGCGAGAGTACATCATCGTAGTATGGATACTGCTTGTAACTGCGAGCCAACAACTGGCAATAATCCACTGCGTCGGGCAATTCCGGGAAACCGGGACCAAACTGGTAATATGGATTCTGCGACACCAACGGCAGGGAAAACCCGCTGGCATAGTTTTCGATAAGCAGCTGTGGAATTTGCTCATCAAACGCCTGAACGTTCCCCGCATGGACATACCACTCGATTGGTGTGCGGAAACCCAGTTCCGAAAAGCGGCGCAACACGCCTGCGTCGACCGGCGTCAACTGATCCGGCGTGCAACCCTTTGTCCAACCGGCCGCAAATCGAATCCTGACACCGGCATCAAAAAACACCTCCATCTCCGCCGGGTGAAATTCCCCGAAGGGCGCGATCAATTCAATGCCAACGATTTCTCTGGATCGGTCAAAGGTCTCGCGCAATGTCTTAGCCAGGGCGTAAACGGCGGACCAGTCTGCGGAAGCCTGGTCGAAATGGATTATAATTTTGGATTTTGCTGGTCCAAGAAACTCGGCCAAGGTGACCAGTGCACGGCCAATGCCGTCCAAGGCGGTCGCTTCGCAAAGCAAATGAATTGAAAGCCAAATCGGTGGTTGACAATCCGAATCCCATGCCGTGGATAAAAGGGAATTGACTCGTTTGACGGTTTGTTCCTCATCTGCATTGGGCACAACGTCGCAAGCAACGCGTGCGGACTTCTCCAGGATACGCAAGGCTTTCGACTCTGCGACCGAGAGGAAAATTGGATCGAAATGCTGCAACCGCGATTTTAAACTCTCAAAATTCATACCACCGCCTTGTCGTCTGGAGCCATTTTGGCTTTATTGTAAAATTTTTCAAGAAACAGGGAATTTTGCTCCCCGTATAATACATCATGCACGCGTTGACCAACGCGGGCGAATATCCGAGCGCATTCACATGAGTTTGCATGACGTCGATACACCTTACCTGTTTCCTCCAAGTTCTCCGCCGGGCATCCTCCTCCACAGACTTTATTGGCCACGCAGTGTTCACAATCCTCCTCAAGGAGTTCAGTCTGACAACTGCAATCCAATTCAGCACGAGCCATTTCATCGAACTGTTTATAGATATTGCCGATGCACCAAGTCTGTTCTGAAACCTTGTTCCAACGGTGACACGGCCATATATCGCCATGAATATCCACCAGCGCCATTCCCCTGCCGGCCCCGCACAAATGCTGTGGACGTTTGTTTTGTACCACACCTTCAATCGCCGCGTCGATTTCATGCACACGGATGAAGCGGTCGTGCCGATATCCATTGATCACGATGTCGCCCAGTTCGGAGTATTGATGTTCAAGCACGGCGAGGGATTCTTTGGACCATGATTTCGCATCCGCCACTCCAAATACGATATTGGTATAACCCAGGGATTGAAAGTAGCGATAATTTTTGACGATGGAACCTGCGGATCCCGGCACCACAGTGCATCGGGCGGCCGTATTGGGGCGGTATTCGAGGATTTTTGGCACGGCCTTTTCCACAAGCCGGGCAGATCCCTGACCTGAAGCCATCGGGCGGTTCCGATCTTGAATTTCGGGAATTCCATCAATCGAAGTGTGAAACCCAATGTCCCACGTTTTACAAAACTCGACCACCTTATCGGTTATTAATGTTCCGTTGGTAGTCATTCCAAAATGAATCCTTTTGCCCATCTGCCAGGCGCGGCGTTTGCCAAATGGCACAATTCGTTTGATTTGATTGAACCGTATTAAAGGCTCGCCGCCCATGAAATTGACCCTGAGATCAGTGAAGGGGCCAGAGGCATACAACAGCCATACCAGCGCATCAAAGGCCACCTGTTCTTCCATGTGCTCGTTCCATTTTTCCTTAAAACAGTAGGTGCAGCGGAGGTTGCAGGCCACCGTCAGGTCAAGATCCAAGGAAGTGATTGGGGTTCCAGTGTTCGGCGTGGCATCAAGATTCAAACTCCGTTGAGCAAAGGTGCATTGCGCCGTTTTTTTGGATAAATTGTTTGTGCCCATAAGATGAATAATTGCATGATATCATTAAGCCAGCAAGCGGTCTTTGATTAAATTACCCGTTTACAACCCGACATAACTTTTAGCGCCGGAGCAGGGCATGAAAAAATTGACGCGACACGATTTCAGTTAGAACCTTTCCACGGCCGGTGTTTTATGACTGCGGTTAAAAACACAACGCTAAGCAAGGTCAATGCTCCGATCACAATCCATTTGATATGCTTGCTTCGCCCATTGTCAGTTAGGGAGCGAACAGCCATATCAAACTCTCTCCTTGAAGCTAATATGTTTGGTGGATAATCCCATTTCCATCCTTTATTTTCATAGTTCACTTGCTGCAGGCTTTTGGGAACAAACAACTCATCTGAGGTTATTGTGTTGAATGTTGAACGCGTGTCCTCTAATTTCATCGAATATCCCAACCAGAGACGTCCATCTAAGTATTGGTTCATCGTCGCTTGCTGCGGAACCCACACGGAATCACTAACGTTTGTAAATCCACGCACTTCCAATCTGTAACACAATTCAGGATTGCCATTGGTGGATTTGATCAACCAATCCATTTGTTTCACCATGTATCCATGATTTGAATCCAGCCATATTCGCAATATATTATAGGTTGCATGAGGGTTTTCTATCTGGAAACCGTTCAACGATGTGTTTGTATAATCGATTACTTCCCCAAGGGGGATAATTTTGTATTTCGCCCCGTCCAATATATCAGTCAGGAACAGTCCATTTGCGGGTGCGGGATTAATGTACTGGAGATACGTGAGGCTTGGCGTGGTTATTTCCAGTGCGGCTTCCAGACTTAACCCTGTGGATTTTGCTGCCTTCCAATCAATGACTCCGACTCCTTGAGGCACCCCTTTTGAAATCCTCTCGAAACGACGTCCAAGACCAGTTGCATACACATCTCGATTCGTTTCAACACCAACCATCCTTGGGGATTTCACATTATTACTATAGTCAAATATTTTGACTACTATTGTTGCATCGAATGATTTTACTTCGTTTATGGCCTTCTGGACCTGAACGATGGCATCCTTATCATCAATACCCCCAGACACCGGAAGCTGAATTAACGCCAAAATCGCCAGCAGCCCCATCAATGGTCTGCATGAGAAATGTCTAGCGACAAGCATATGCCGATAAAGAGGCTGGCTGCCAAACGCGGACACCGGCAAAATGCCCAATTTCATCTGGCAACCCTCCACACAAAAACCTGATTATATTTGCGACCGGCGTTTTATGGATAATGACCGGGCGTATTAGTATGCACGCAAGTGTTTGTTGTGCAATTGTTCGTGGCATCGCAAAGGTTGTCGTATGAACAACTGTTTGTAGTGCACGAATGGATTTCTGAACAATGATTGTCCTTCGTGCAGGTATTCGTCCCACCTTTTGAACCGCATGAATCCGATGTGTCACAAGTATTGTAATTTCCGGTGCAATCATTTTTAGTGTAACACGTATTGCTTGTTTCGCAAATATTGCCATTTGTGCATTTATTGCCCGCAGTGCATGCATCCGGACTTCCATCGCAATTATTTGCTTTTGCCGGCTGGCTATTCATTACAGCTGCGCCGGCAATTCCCAATGTCAACGCTCTGACAAACCACCGCCTGGACATCACAGAGCTGCGAGATTGCTGCTCTTGCTTGTCTGCGGCGTTTAGCATTTTCCCGATTTCTTTAAGCCTGTCCGTGTTCATAATTATGTTTAGATGACTATTTGTTTTTCATTTTCTGAATTTGATGTGCTTGATTTCAACACAGTTGCACGGGGTTTGGAAGAAGAATGGTTAATCATTTGCGGACATTGTTAATCATTTGCGGACAGTTGACCGCTGCGAGGGCTAATGGAGGCGGTTGCAGCGAGGGACAGGCGCCCGTCTGGCTTTTATATTGGCGGGTGAAGTTGGTCTGCTGTTTGTAACCCAGACAGGCGGCGGTTTCCTTGATGGAGGAACCGTCGCACAACAATTCAAAGGCGTTGTGCTGGCGTTGATCCTGTAGCCAAGCCTTGGTGTTTTTGCCCATGTGCTTGAGGAAAAACCGATGCAAGGTGCGCACAGACACACCGCATTTCTTCGCCAGCACCGAGGCTGACCATTTGGTTTCGCGCGCGAGATCGGGCCAGTTATGGATGTCTTTTAGGCGGTAGTTATTCATGCCAGTTCCTTAAGAGTGATATCCATATTGCAATGCGGGCAGGGCATTTTTTCGCCAATGGCGTGTGCGGGAAATTCAATGTGTTCTTTGCAAAAGAAACACGCCATTCTGAGGAGGTGGGGGTTGCGCAGGGTGATGGCGGTCTGGCAATGCGGGCAGGGAATTTTCTGGCCGACATTGCGCTCGTCAAACCGGATATGCACTCCGCAGGAGGAGCAGGACATTTTCCGGAACTTTACGGCCTTGGCCTGGCGTGCAGCCTGCCATTGCCAGAGCATCGCCGCATAGCTGCCAAAGAACAGATACAGGGGCAGACTCCCGATGATGAAGCCAGTCGCTCCACGCGCCAGGTTTAACGGATCAGTGAGACTGCCGATGCAGGTGGCTCGCGAATGGCAGTGCATTAATACCAGTCCTACGCTATATACGACGTAATCTGTAGCCAGCCACGCCACCCACCCCAGTTGAAGGCTGGTTTGGCGTCCGAAGAGGCACAGGAGAGCTGCAATGAGTTCCAAGATCCCCACCGCCAGCACGGCATAGCGCACAACAATGCCGAGCATGGGTTCCGGCAGGGACAACGCCGGATCCGCTCCGGCAGCGGTTATAAAACGCATCAATGACGCCGCCAGCAGGATTCCCCCGGCGGAATAAATGAACAGCTTGGTCCATTTCATGGCTTTATTCTTCAAAGATAAAATGTTCCACCGCTTCAGCACGAATGCGTTTGCCCGTCTTGCCGATAAAACGGTGTGTTTCTGTCGGAGGGGTGAAGTATTTAACCAAAGCGCCGTTATTGAGCGCATTGGCTTGAAACTGCTCAAACCTTTGATCCTCATACTCTTCTGAGCCAGCAACAATCAGAATCCTGGGGCGTTGTTTGAGGTATGGCAATTGAGAAAAATTAGGCAACTGGCTGGGATTAAGCAGAATCACACCTTTCCAAAGTCCGGGAGTTTTTTCGACTAGTTCGCTCAAATATTTGGTTTCGGCGCTGGCGCCAAATAGATAAACCTGCTGCGGATCAATTCCTGGATCCAGCCTCAAATCTTGATAAAGTTTCAACACATTGGTTTCCCAGTGTTCAATGGAGTCAGTCCACCACCGGCGTTCCACAATGGCGACATAGGCTCCGCAATCGGCGATGGCAGACTGGAACATGGGCCCGTGTATGGCGTCCGCAGTCACCGTATCGGTGATCACCAGTGGATATTTTTTATGTGGGTCCACCGTCGGCGGTGGATAGATGAGACAACTGACCCCCGGCCAGTTAATATAGCTCCGGAATGGGGGCACGCGCTTTGCCTCGCTGAACGGTTGGTCCGAATAGGCCACGAGAGACTGCAATTGCCGCGTGGCCAAGTCATATTGCCAGATGCCTCGGGACGGTTCATTGCTGACACTACCGGAAAAACACAGCTTCCCCCCGGCGGCAGCGGATGTAAACCAGTCGGCCTCGCCATGCTCGCATAGGCGCGATTTGGTGGCATCAGCTCCATTCGCAAGGACAATTTGTTTATGGCCGGATTGGTTGCCCAAATAGGCAAATTCATTGGGGCCAACCCACTGGGCATCCTGGATGAAATCGGTTTGAACGAGGCGGGTTAAAGTGCTTAAACCCGCCTGGGGGTCATATCGCCAGAGGGTCGTGTCCGGTCCCGTCCGGCTGCTGATCAGGAACTGGTGGGTGATCGGGGAATAAGCAAAGCTCGTGACGTCGTTTATCGGTGGGGCAATCCAGACCAACGGACTGCCGGGTAAGACCAGCTTGTCACCAAACCATTTTTCGGCGAGGTGGTTTTCGATTTTCTGGCGTTCCGTGGTGTCCAATGCGCGGTTATAAATCAACACCTCCGCCAAATCTCCATCCGAGGATGCGGATTGCCGCGCGTCCCCATCCCTGACCATTCGCACTCCAAATTCAACGGGCGCATCCGGCGTGTTCAGGGGGAAATGGGACGTTCCTTTGAGCGTGCCATTGACAAAACCTTGCTGGTTGGTTCCATCAGATACCACGGACAAAAGATTCCAGCGGGGAGCCACCGGGGGAAACCAGTTGTCGGCGGCCATTCCAGCCGGAAGATAAACCGCGTTTTCCTGATCGCAAATGCCAAAATACGCGCCTTTGAGTCCCGCATTTCCGAGGCTGACAAAAATGGCTTTGCCTGCCGCCCGGCGCATGACCGTAAAAACGGTTCGCGGTATGGTGCCGCTTATTCCCAGTGGCTTGCCGGTCTTCAGGCCGGTGGCATTGGTTACCGAAGGGGAGGAGGCAAAGTGAAGTGTGCCTCTTCCATTCAAAGCTCCCCGACTGTTTGCAGCATTGAACACGGGGGGATGGCCATCGGGTATCAGGTGGTTGTGGCTGAGGCTCAAGTCGTTCAGCCGGGGCACTGGCGTTTGATCTGTTTGTTGCAAGGTGGAAGCATCCAGCCAGAGCACCAGCCCATTGGTTGGCAAAGTATCAAGCATGGCTGGCTTTTCGGCAACCGGTGCCCCAAAGGAATTTTCATTGAGGTTGCGGTGACAAATACAACCATTCTGCAGCCAAGCAACCTCATTGGTCCCGACTGTGGTCAAACAGGAAATATCGTCGTAGCCCGACAGTTGGTGCAACGACCAATGTCCGTTCGCTTGCCTTTCGGAATCGCAGAAGATGTTTCCCTGTTTAATGAAGGCAAATTTGGATGGCGTAAGCCACGTCACTTGGGAGACCGTGTTTTCGCCTACCTTCAATTCCACGGGTTTGGTTTTGGCATCCAGTGCATAAACTACCAGTTTGTCCCGGATCGTATAAATAATCGTGCTGTCGTCCGGTGCCCAGGCCCAGGCATGCAACTCATAGTCATCATGCCAGCCGCCCAAGCCATCCAGTTCAGAAACGACTTCTCGCGGCTGCTTGTCCGTGGTATTGCAAAGGTACAGGGCGCAACCCCGGGTTGCCATGGTGGACACATAGGTGAACCGGCTGCCATCATGGTTGAATTGCGGGTTGCCATAGAAGGTGTTGACGGCCCCAAAGGCGGCAGCGATTTCCCGGCGGTGACCACCGGCGTGGCTTTGATGCACCCACAATAACCGCAGACCAACCGCAAGCACCACTGCAGTGCTGATCCAAGCACCCGGCGAAAGATTCCAGACCTTCCGCATCCAGCGAACAGGCTGGCTGGCAAAACCTTGATGCCATGATACCCAAGTTTCAAGCATATTCTAGTTCACTTTGCTGATGTTCCAAATCTTGAGCGCCCCGGCTTGGAGCGGGGATAGCAGTTCAACGTGGCCATCCAGCATTAAATAGTTGTAGCGGCCATCATGGATGCGGGCTTTATTGGTGTGCATCACTTGCTCCAATTGTTGCCCAGCCCCGCTCGTATCGGCGGCATCGCCAATGACCGACCAGCGGAGGCCTTTTAAATTATTATCCGAGCTGATGAGTTCGGTCAAAACCACGGTGTTCGCCGGAGATGGGATCGCGGATCGCTTGAGCATGGCCAGGCAATCCGTGTTCGTCGCGGCAGAACGAACGACCGATTCCCCCAATAATCTGGAAATGCTCTCCGGATTCCAGATCAACCCCACGCCCGTGGCGTTTTCGGGTCCGAGGGGCCAGTTTTCATTCCGCATATTGTGAGCCGACATGGTGTAACTGCGAGCGCGGGCATGAGGCAACCGGTCCGAAGGGCAATGAAACAAGGGATCCATGCCGTTCTCCACCAGATTGCGGGGCAGATATGGGGCAATCTGTGCATCCCAGGTGATATCCTGTGGTGCCACAATGGCCGGAGGAAGCGTATCGCCATGATCATTGCTGAAACCCTGCATGGCCTGCCCCAAAACCACGAGATTGGCCGCGCATTTGGCAGTGCGACCGCGCTCGCCGAATCGGCTCAATCCAAAGCACGCCAGCAAAAGTGTAACCAATCCGATCACGACCATCAGGTCCAGCCGGGTAAAGGCGTGTTTGGCTTTTGTCAAAAATAAAGGGTTCATCTTTACCACCAAAAAACAGGATTGCCGCTGGTTGGGTCCGTGCGCACATGCATCAGGGGAAATTTGAGCCATTCGACATGGCCATCTAACATGGCCACATTGCCACCGGCGGGCATGGTTTTATCCAAATGCGCGGTTTGATGCGGTTTCGGATAGCCGCCCTTGATATTGACGTAGGTGTTCAGCCAGCGATGGACTTCATCGGCATCGTGCGGTTGCGAAATGACAGCATCGGCCATGAATATGCGCTCGGATGGCGACGGGGGTGGATAGATGATGCCCAAGTTGGTATCGGACATGGATTGGGGAGTCAGGCTGGAATTTTGGTTGGTGGCCAGCACGGTGGCGGTCCCCGGAAACGTCATGGCGTAACCGACCACCCGATAGACGTTGGTTTGAAAATTCCAGAGGTTCATGTTGTCCTGATCAGAAAACCCCGAGCTGGCACAATAGAAGATGCGCTGGATGGCTCCATTCTGAACCATGGAATCTCCCACTTTCCAAGGCACATCCCAAGCCCATCGTCCCGCCGACACTTGGGGAAATTTGTCACTGTTGGAATCCGCATACATGCGCAGCGACAAGGCGACTTGCCGCAGATTGTTCATACATTGAATCCGCTTGGCCCGTTCCTTGGACTTGGCCAGCACCGGCAACAGCAACCCCGCCAAAACGCCAATAATCGCGATGACGACCAGAAGTTCAACCAGCGTAAAGCCGCTATAACACCAATTAAGAATCTTCCCTAATGGCGTGCAACCCATTGACTTCACATTGAAAGCTGAGCTTTTTTTTCCCATACCCGAGCAAAACCTTTAAACAATGTTGTATATTATTTGTCGTTAAACTTCCTATAAATTGCCGAATCTCTTCCATAAATTGCTATTTTTGACCAAAATCGTCGCGTTTGTTTTTTGGAAAGTTATTCAATTTTGACTGGATGGCAGTGGCACATGGTGGCGGAACCCCAACCCCGGCGCGTCAGGTGGGTGAAACCTTGGTCGTTTTACTGCATTGCTACTGCACTGTTTTGCAAGTCGCTTATTACGAATGCATTGCGTAATGATTCCCGAACTCCGAAGTGGGTCATGAAATCGAACCGACCTGTCGCGAGCCCATCGTTGGTAGGGCGCGTCACTCCGTGCGCGCCGCTATTGACATCCAAGTCAGCAAGCCATCCCAATCGCCACTTTCCCACTGCTTTCCTGAACACTTGATCACTGAACACTGAAAACTCCCCACAAAACCCCCGAAATATCACATTTTACATTTTGAAACATCCAATCTGAAATCTGCAATCCTACCCCAACCCCCAACCAAAACCACCCCATGCCAACCGACCCCATGAACCCCACATCCGATCCAGCATCCCAGCAACCAGTCACCAGCATCGCGCCGCCAGCCCCCAGCGATCGCAAACTCAGCCACCCCGACTCCCCCGTCACCCAGCTAAAACTCCTCTGGCGCTACGAAATGTCCGATGACGACCGCGACTACTGGCGCGACCTCTTCGCCTCCCCCACCCCCAATTACGACATCCGCCGCGAAATCCTCGCGAAATATC
>Ga0302277_1000920_pt1 | contig 22357 bp, 21 predicted proteins | sample III_Bog_N3_1_FD_198759 | JGI IMG/M metagenome (GOLD analysis project Ga0302277, IMG submission 198759) | Peat permafrost microbial communities from Stordalen Mire near Abisko, Sweden - III_Bog_N3_1 | ecosystem: Environmental > Terrestrial > Soil > Wetlands > Peat | place: Sweden: Abisko... | reverse complement strand
GATAACAGTTTTCCCCTTGACCCACCTCAGCTAGCCGCACTCGCCGCAATGGTGGTCACACCGGAACTGCTTCAGACCGAAAATGCTACGGATCAAGCCGAACTTGTTTCGCCAAAAATACCAACGAATCGCATAATAGATTATGAGGATTACAGCCATCACGGACTCAATGAATGAAGTCGGCCAAGTTCTCTATTTCTTAGCTATAAGGAAAACGCTGACAACGGCCAGACTAATACCAATGACTTTGCGCGTAGTGACTGGCTCATGTAAAAAAAGAATCCCAAGAATCGCACCGCCCACGATAAACATTCCATAAATCGGAACAACGATGCTGGCTGGCCCCAATGAAAGCGCACGAAAGAGAGACATCACCGCCACAGTAAGCGCAATACCGGTCGCATATGCAAACCACGCGCTCGGACTCACGAAATCCTTCGCGCTAAGGTTTTGCAAGTCTCCTCTGGCAAGCGTGATGCATATTGCGCTTGTGAAAGTAACGACGCAGGCGATGGCAAGAACGAGAAAACTGGAAAACTGTCCGCTACGGGTCGAAAACTTCACCAATAAAGTGGTTAACGAGTAACCCACCATGCCAATCAACGACCATGTAATGTAATTCATATAATGTGGTGCCGACTAGACCTCAAATCTGCCCCCAGCTTCATTGCAGGAATCTTCGACCTTAGCCTGGTCGAGCGTCAATCACATTTTCAGGACGACCAATCTGAAAATGGACATTTTATCCCATGCGCAACGAAATCATCGCCCCGGTGTTTATTCTTGCGTATGGGCGAGCTGAAGAAACCAAGATGGCCGTTTGGATTATTGGAGATTAGCTTCCTGATTTTCCTCATCGGGTTTATCACTTTCTTCGTGATCCAGACTCAGACACAAAGACCGAGATGGCGAACCAGCCCAGCCAACGCCTGCATCAACAATCTGCGCCAGTTTGATGCTGGTGCCAATGAATTCGCGCTGGAAAACCACAAGACCAACGGCGAAGCCATCCACTTTCCAGATGACTTGATACCCTACATCAAGCTCACCAGTGCCGGCAAAATCCCATCCTGCCCGATGGGAGGCGTTTACAGCATCAAGCGGGTCGGTGACCTCCCAACCTGTTCCCTCGGCACCACGGTCACGCCAGCCCACGTTTTGCGCTGACGGCACCCACCTCGGTACGCGAAGCGACTGGTTCCGACGGGTGCTGATGTCCGGGTCGGGCGGTGATAAGGCTTGAAAAGCCTTGTAATAGAAACCCAACTGCGGAAAATACGCGCCGATGATTCCCTGTCGTATCAAATCCATGGCCCCCTTGCTGGTGTTGGCAGGTTATTTCCTCACTACAGGCTGGCTGATGGCAGCGCCCACCGGCCCCACCTTGCAGTTTGATTATGGCAACGGCAAGCCGATTGAAAATCCACTCAATAAATTCATGTATTTTGTCCCGTTGATTTTTCCCGTCCCGATTTCAGTTAGCAACAACGTCGGCAATAATCAAAGCGCAAGATTGATTTCTTCCAGTTGCGAGACGAATGGGACTTCGATTCACGCCTTCTGTGAATTCGAGTTCATCGGCGATGGATTTCTACGCCATGTTTTTAACCATGATGATTTAATCCGTCAGCATGAAGTGGAATTTAAGGCGGGCAAACCTTTGCCAACCCAACTCGACTACATCAGTGTGCAAGGTTCCGGCAAGGGTAGCGTCGAGATTAAAGGCACGCTGACCCGTGGCGTGCCCAACGTCACCGAAGTGCGGTTGCGGTTCAACTGCCATGGCCATACCAGCCCGGTAAGCATCATTTTGGACAACCTGGTTTATCGGAATGGTGGCATTCAACATGAGAATGAATTCGTAGCGCGGGTCAACCAGCTTGCTTTTTATCGGAAATCCGGCTTGCCAAAAATGGAAGCCTCGCTGTCCACGATTAAGCTGGCAGATGCCAGCGACAGCCTATGGCAGGATTTTATTGGCCGAATCAAGGGCATGGTGGCCAATATGCTCATTCCGGCACTTCCGGTACCGAATGGGGGCTATCAAGCCATAATGGATTTCGGATTCGCGCTCGCCACGGAGAAAACCACCTTCACGTTCCCGTTCGCGCCCAGCCTGAAAACGAGTCCGGTAACAACCCCGTAATTATTCAATGACCGCGCACCGAACCGAGCGATGGAATGTGACCGGTTCAAAGTTGAATAACGGGACATCGCTTGCGATCTGCTTGGCAAGGATTATACTTCCCAAAAATATGCGCCTCGCACTGTATTTGGTCATTGTTGCATTTCTGTCTGGATGCGCCACAACCCACGACCCCATCAACCGACTAGTCGCCAACTTATCGGCTTCACAAGGTCAGTGGCAAAAGGGTGATAGTCCCCAACTTGACCTGCCCGAAGACGCAACACCGGAGCAAGTGATAAAAAAGGTTTTTCTGATGACAAGTTTTGACCAAGGACATGTGAAGAATTGCATTATTTTAAAAATGCAACGGGTTCATATCGAAAACAGTTTGGCAGAATTCTTTACTGCGGCACTTGTTCAAACAGATTTTGGCGAGAAGATTGTTGTTTTCCAGTATTTACCAGTTGTTGGTTGGTGGAGTCGCGTATTTGAAGTGAACACAAACGGATAACCAGTTCAAGGCACAAAAAAGAATCACCTGTTTCGGTCCGGTTCTTTGTGTTCGATCTGCCATCAATCTGGTGCGGCGGTGGTTCAAGAGATCGGTCTTCGGAACTGCCCAAAATGACCAATAAATAATTTGCAAGTCTTTGTAATATTGTGGGCAGTTCGGTGTCGTAATTTATGAACATGAAAGGCCTAAATATCAATTCCCGGCGCCGTTCCCCGTTCCAGGTTGACATCTCTGATTCAACGTGGCTTTTTAAAGCCAAAATAAATTCATAAACCAGTACGTTCTTTAATCAAAAAAATCATGGCTGAATTCAAATTCTTCTGCCCGCGATGCGGCCAGCATATTTTGTGCGACTCCGGTCATTCGGGAATGCAAATCAACTGCCCAGCCTGCCAGCAGGCTATCATGGTTCCCCAGTCCCCAACAGTCGCTACCATTCCACCGCCTGCCCCGGTTTATTCCTTCCCTCAAAGCACTCCACCGCCGACCAGTCATCAGTATCCCGTTACACCTGTGGCTCAGCCTGCAGTTCCAATACAGTCGAATTTTGCGAAAAATGTATTTATCGTCCTCGCTTCAGTGCTTGGTCTGGTGCTTCTCGGTGTCGTTGGCTGGTATGGCTACTCCAAACTTGCATTTGGACATTTGCCGCCTGGTTCGGTTGCTGTTTGGTCGGTTGAAGGAAATGGAGTTGACCCGGTCGGTGGACACAACGGAGAAGTCATGCCGGGAGTGGGCTTTGAACCTGGCAAAGGCGGGCGCGCTTTCCATTTCACCGGCAACGACAACAGTTTTGTGAAGGTGGCGGATGCTCCCGAATTGCGGCTCACCAACGTATTGACCATCACTTTCTGGTTAAAAAAATTGCAGTTGCAGGGTCGTCCTTATGGGGAATGCATCGTCAATAAAGGCGGGGATTGGACCCGTGGCGAATTGAATTATGGGGTCGCCACGGATCATGAGTCGATCGGAACCGGGGTGGCATTTCTTTTCGCGGGCGGTAATCGGCACGCCGGCAGCATCACGGATACGGAATGGCACCATTGTGCCATTATTGCCACTAACGGGCAGCCTGACCCGGTTTTTTATATTGATGGGGAAATCCAGCCAATCAACCGGCGTGAGGGTGCCTCCACAATCAACTTGTTTCCTTCCACCGATCCGCTCTACATTGGGGCGCAAGTGGATGCCGCCAGTGGCTGGTTTTACTATAGTAAAACCAAGATCAGTGAACTGGCCATCTACAACCGGGCGCTTTCAGGCGAGGAAATCCAGAGGCTTTACGCTGCGCAGAAATAGCGGTGACCCGTTCCTGATAAAAACCGGAACTGGGTGGAAAAAGTCCTTGCATACAGGTGGCGAAGGCTGAGAATCACAGGAAAATCGTCAAATCTCCTCGCTGATCGTTGGCGAGAATCCATACATTCAGTTCTGCGGACAATAATTACGAGCCTGGGCATGAAAATGAAAAAACACCTCTTTTCTGCATTGCTCGGACTACAATGTATAGCATTGCCTTGTTGTGCAGCCAACTCCGACTTTAACATTCGTGACTATGGTGCGGTAGGGGATGGCATCACGCTCGACACAATCGCGATTCAGAAAGCACTGGACGCTGCAGCGGTAAGCGGAGGGCAGGTTTATCTACCCTCAGGCCGCTATCTTTCCGGGACGATTCAACTCCGGAGTGGTGTTACGTTTTATCTTGAAGCCGGAGCTCGGCTAATCGGCACCACCAATTTGAATGAATATCGGACACCGCAATCACGCCAGGGGAAATGGCAGAGGGCGTTGATTATTGCTGATAATGCCGATGACTTTCAAGTGATGGGCCAAGGAACCATAGACGGCAATAAGGTATTCGATCCGACCGGTGAAGAACACAAGCGAGGTCCACATGCTTTCAACATGGTCAACTGCCGGAAGTTCACGTTGCGTGACTTTTCTATAGTGGATCACGCCAACTACGCCATTTTCTTTCAAGAATGCGATAATGTGGAGATTCGAAATGTGAAGATCTCAAATGGATGGGACGGTGTGCATTTTCGTGGGCAGCCTGGGCACTGGTGCCATAATGTAAATATAATCGGCTGCCATTTCTATACTGGAGATGACTGTATTGCTGGGGATTACTGGGACCGAACGGTCATTTCGGATTGCATTATCAACTCAGTTTGTAATGGCATTCGCCTTATCGGTCCAGCAACTCACTTGATTATCAACAACTGTTTGTTTTATGGACCCAGCACCCAGCCGCGAGAACAAGGCCGCAGGAACATGTTGTCCGGCATCCTGCTTCAACCTGGTGCGTGGAGCAAAACGCAGGGTGTTGTCGATGATGTTTTTCTGGCCGACAATACCATGCACAATGTTGCCTCTCCCGTAACAATCTGGAACAACCTTGGTAATACAATCGGTCATATCACCGTGAGCGGCCTGGATGCAAGCGGGATCGATAAAGCAGCCTTTTCGGCAGAGAGTTGGACTGAAGCACCCATTACTAATTTAGTATTGCAAAATATCCACGCAGAATTCAATGGCGGCGGCGAAGCCAGCCAAGCACAACAAGCTGTCAAAAAGCCCGGCTTTGATGTGCGTTCTCTGCCCGCTTGGGGACTCTATGCCAGAAATGTTCATGAGTTGACGATCGAAGATGTCCGCATGAGTTTCGCAACAGACGATTTTAGGCCTGTAGTTGTCGCCGATGGAGTGGAAAAGCTTAGGATCGAAAACTTTAGGTATCCCAGTCTGCCCGGAGTCCCCATCTCGATATTTACTACCAATGTGAGCCAATTCATAATGAATGGCACAAATGTTCACCAGTAACGTGCAGGAGGCTGTTCCAGAGAAAAACCGGTGATGGGCAGGAAAAAGTCCTTGCAAACTGGTGGAGCAGGCAGAGAATCGTGAAAACGGCTTCCATTTTTAGGACATGAAATCAAAAAGGAAGTCCGATTTCTAGCGGGATGGCGTTGATACTCAAACGCGAAGAGTAAAACAACAACTTGATCCGGCGTTAACGGAAAATGAGGAACATGTGATGAATACACTTAGCCAGAAGCAACAACAGCGGCGAAAAATACAGACGCAGCCCGGATTCCTTGCCGCGCTGGATCAAAGCGGCGGCAGCACACCCAAGGCGTTGCTGGCCTATGGCATCAAGGAAGGCGCTTGGTCCAATGACGATCAGATGTTCGCGCTTGTCCACCAGATGCGTGCTCGCATCATCACCAGCCTTAGTTTCAACGGTGATCGGATTCTCGGAGCAATCCTTTTTGAGGGAACGATGGACCGGGACATCGAGGGACAACTCACAGCGGACTATCTTTGGAACAAGGAGCGAGTTGTGCCGTTTCTAAAAGTGGACAAGGGGCTTGCCGAAGAGAAGGACGGTGTTCAGCTGATGAAATCCATGCCGGGCCTGCCGGCACTGCTTAACAAGGCCAACGCGAAGCGCATCTTCGGAACTAAAATGCGCTCCGTCATCAACCAGGCCAACGCCAGCGGCATCAGGGCAATTGTAGGCCAGCAGTTCGAGGTGGCAGCGCAAATTCTTTCGGCGGACCTCATGCCCATCATCGAGCCTGAAGTGGACATTCATTGTCCGGACAAGGCCGGAGCCGAGACACTACTCTTGGCTGCCCTCAACGAAAAACTGAACACACTGCCAGCTAATCACGAGGTCATGCTCAAGCTGACGCTGCCGGAACAGGACGACTTCTACGCCGAACTCATCAAGCATCCTAGGGTTTTGAAAGTGGTCGCATTGTCAGGAGGTTATTCTCGAGACGCAGCCAATGAACGCCTCAACAGGAATCACGGTGTCATCGCGAGTTTTTCGCGGGCGTTGGTTGAAGGTCTGTCGGCCCGGCAATCCGACGCGGAATTCGACTCAATACTTGATTCAGCTATTCAGAGCATATACGAGGCATCCATCACATAAACCAGGGTACATGTTTCTAATTTTGCCATCAATCCAGTGCGGCGTTCTTGACCATGAACCGCCCCGCACTATGCTCTCCAAGTCAAAGGCCACCGTTCAACAATCGTGGCTGTAATCGAATCCTGGCTGGTTGGATAGTCAACGCAATTTAAAACGCATATATTTGCCGAGCTTCTTTAAAAACAGCCCAGTCAACAACAGAAATATGAATTGTTTAGCTGTATCAATATAATTGTGCGGCCGCCAAGGATTTAAGATTAGGTTTTGGCCTCCAGCATTCACAAACTGGGCGTTGTAACTGAATGCATAGCCAACTGGATTCCTCGCACCTCCACCCCGGCTATTCCTGCCCAGCCCATACCTGATTTGGGCGAGAGCGAACTTGCCAATCTGCTTTAGCCTCGTCCTGTCCAACAACCTCAATGCTCCAGGAACGAATGGCTTGTTGTGTAGGGCCTTAAATCCAGCCGCCCAACACATCGGTCTAGGTCCAATCTCTCCACCCTTGATCCTGCCAACACCCTGTGCCACTAGCTTATGTTTTAGTGATGCCATAGCCTGATCCTTGGTAGCCAGAATGGGCCTTTCTTGGCTAGCCATCCTGAGCCGGTATTTTAATTCCGACGTCTTTTTCTTCAGTTTTTTGACCTCCTTTTTAGCGGAATCGGGTTTTGGTCTCATCAAACCATCATAACGAACCTGGTAGCCCACGAATTGCAGCCACGGAACACAGCCAAACCACTGCTTGCCCGACCAGCGATACGGGGCTTTGCTTTTGTTATCCCAGTGTTTCTTCCCGTAAACGACAGTGCGTTCCGGAGTGTGATACGGGAGCTTAAGGATATCCAGTTCATGTAGATAAGCTTGGAACACGGCCCGGCAATCCTTTTTAACAGGCGAGAGCAAAATCATGTCGTCACAATAGCGGTAGTAGTGGATCTCTGCAGTTTGAATTTCCCGTTGCCTTTCCACGCATTTGTCGGCCGCGTCCAGAATAAGATTTGCAATGACGCCGGAAATTGCACCCCCTTGAGGCACCCCGATCCTCACCGTCATGAGGTCTGTGTGGTGTTTATGTAGCGCTTTCAACGGCCAGGGAAAATAGCCATCTTCGTCCCTCTGCCGTAAACGTGGACCGGCTTCGCCCAAAACATTAACCGGAAAACTGTAGCAGTTCAGATATGCCCTGAAGATCTGGTCTGCACGAATGTCTAGGTCTGCGCCGACTGCAGCTTGTCGGAAAGCTGCCAAGGCAACTCCATGGTCAACAGTATCAAAAAAGCCGCGAATATCACATTCCGCCACAAACAAATCACGGGTCGGGGAATTATGTTTAAGATCATATACAGCGTTCAAGGCATCGTGGTGGGTCGGTGCCCTGCCTCCCCTGCGTACCCGGAACGCATACGAAGAACTGGAAAATCTCGAATCCAGCGCATCACGGAGATACCGGGCGAAGAGACAGAGAATCAGGTTGTCGGCGAGGGTGAACTGGCACAATGCACGGTATTCATGCCCTTTCTTGATCTGCCAATTGATCAACGGTGGGATGAATTCAAACGCGTGACCGGCCAATACCCGCGTTCGAATAGCGACGATGAACCGGTTCAGATTACCTACCCAAGGCTGAGCTTGAGACCGATGCCGCAACGCCCTTACCGCATTTTGCAGGGATGTCAGGTCCGGATTTATACCCGCTTTCCGATTTCGTGGCCGGAAAGCCGCCCACTGTCTCCGACTAGGCAACAATTGATAGAGCTGACTGTCGGGATCCGTTTCTGGCATGTCACCGATCAAGCGCGCGACGTATTGCCGGTCATTCCTGGAGTCGGCCTGTTTCACACGCTCCTTGCAGAGGTGGCTGATGATTTGGTCATCGCTAAAGTATTCGGCGAGTGTTGGCATAAAGTGGAGGGAAAACTGGTTGCGGAATTATATCGATTCCCCAAATATGTCCCAGACTGGCTGGTGCCGTAGCAACTTGCTTCAGCCAGTAAGCGCCGACGAAAACTAAATCTCGACGCACGCGACCAGTTTCCCCAAATTGTCTTCAGGCTTTAGTCGGTTTGGACCGATTCCCAATACCGACCCGAACCGAAGCTTCCACCATTCAGCTCCGCAGCGTTTTGTAGTCTAGCACCCCATCATTTCTGATAGCGGGTTGTATCGCTCAATATTTCTAGTTAATATCCTGGGATCTTCCATTCAGAAGGCGGCAATTCATCTTCCAACCCAATCAAGTATTCCAGGATCACAGACTTATCCAGGTGCCAATAACGGTCTGGGATGGTAACGAACTTCCAGTCTGGAGCGGGATAATTGTCTTTAATTGCCGCCAGGAGACTTTTTAGCGCAGTTTCATTTACCGGCTGATCGTAAGGAACGTCAAATTCTATAAAATAGTAAACTTGAGTTAGAGCCGGAGTATCAATAGGCATGTTTGACGTCATGTAGGCATAGGTAATAGTCTTTTTCTTCCCAGCCGTCCCGTCTAATGTCTTAATCTTGTTTATATCACTCATATTCTTTTGTTGTTTTTTTTGAGACCCGTGACTGTTTGTTAGTTATCTGGAGCCCGCAATCTCACCGGTCTCACCTTAATTACAGCTCCAGAAGTTGTTGTCGTTTTTTTGCACCCCGCCTCCTCGCTGTCCAGCCCGCCATCATTTCTGATAGCGGGTGTGGGGGTTGACCTCGTCTATATTTACACATTGGCCTAATTATCGGACTGCAATTGTTCAAATGACAGTTGTTGTCCCACGCCTAGTCCGTGAGTAAACCATGCAGTCGCGAACCAGGAGCTTGATTTCGCAACATTATTCGGCGTTTCAAAGTTCACGCGCTTGTCAAACAGGATCACCTCCAACCCATATTCTTTAAACAGTTTTTGGCGTTTTGCAGTTTCAAAAGTCGTGAGCGGAAGCAAAAGCGCGAATGGCTTCCCTAAACGGTAGCACCGTTCAAGAAAAGATTGCTTGAGACTGAACGGCGGATTGGTAATGATTCAATCCCACTTGATGCCCGGCTCGCCATCCAGAAAATCATGCGCCGGCTTGTCAATCACGTCAGTCCCGATCACGTTGTATTTGCGTTGGGCTAGCTCATTGACAAGGTTGCGTTTCCCCGCAGCTGGCTCCCATATCATCCAGTTTTTTGGCAGGTATGGGTAGAGCGGTTTCAAAGCTATCGGAGGAGTTTGAAAATCATCCGGGCGGGCTTTTGCTGGTGGTGGTTTCATAGTTGTTGTTGTTTTAATTTGAGACTTGAGACTTAACGTTAAACCTCCGTGTTTACGGGTATCACAGTCTCACCGGTCTCACCCCGATTCCGGTTCCAGCTTTTGTTCGCGTCCATTTGCACTATGTTTTTCTCGACCAGCACAGCCTTGTCGCGAAAAAACGTGGCTCGTGAATATCCGATCTCCGTCGCGGCCTTGAGCCATTCCGCCGTGGTGAGGGGACCTTCATCGAGCAGGCTGACCAAAGGCTCGTATTCGTCCACTTCCGCCACCTCGGTTTTAAGATCCGCAGCTGACAGGTCCGGGCGTTCCACCATGACCGGATACTGCCATTCAATAACGAACGGTGATTGCGGAGCCAGATTGCGCAGACTCATCTCAACGACATAACAATTCTTCTGCTGGTGTTCGGTGAGCGTGATTATCGAGTCTGCATCCCGGGCGAAGACACCACTGCCAGACATACGGTCGATCTGGTTTTTCTTGGCCGCGTTACCTTTGGTGAAGTGGTGGGCGAAAATCACCGCCGCACCGGTCGCCTCCACAAGCTGCTCAATCTGGTTGCACAAGGCTCCGACGCTGCTGGCCGTGTTTTCCGATTTGCCCACCATGGTCTTGTAGATTGGGTCCAGAATACATAGCTTGTAGTTTTCCTTGAGCGCACGTTGGATGATGCTTACGAGCAATGTTTCAAAATCAGCCGTCTGGCCGCGCAAATTCCAGATCGCCAGGTTGCTGAGGTCAGCATGCCCCTTGCGCTTTTGGATGATTTTTAGGCGGTCGGCGATGAACTCGCGGCGGATCTCAAAATTGATGAACAGCACCTTGGATTTCTGTGTTTTGTATTTCAGAAACGGTGTCCCCGTTGCTACGGCGGTGGCGAGGTCGAGGAGAATCCAGGTCTTGCCCACCTTGCTCCCACTAGCCAGAACCGCTTTGGTGCCTCCATGTAATACACCCTCGATCAGTTCTGCGGGTTTTGCTGATTGGTCGATAAGCAAGGCTGGGGCTAGGTCAATATCGGGGAGGCGTTGTTCGACTGTTTTGACGATGAGTGATGCCGGAACCACTGTCTGTGGCTTGGGCACGGACAGGATGGGAAGCGGCAACGGCTTCGGTATATTTGAATTATTCATTTAATTTGTTGTGTAGACCGCAGCCACCATTGAGATGGCTGCGGCTACTTTTGGTTTACGCTTCGGTTGCGGGCATCACTACGCTGACGGCGGGTTTGGGACGACCGCCGGAGCCGGCTTTGTGGAACACCACGATTTGGCATTTCTGGCCGGCCAGAGTGTTCAAATCGATACCTTCGGCAGCTTCATCGGTGGTGAGGCTGCGACCGAGGATCGTCTCCGTATCGGTACGGAGCGGCGAACCGGCGGCAAAAGACACCGGATTATCCTTGAACAATTCCTTGTCGTAACCGTTGACCTTGAAACCAAAGACGATTTTGGTCGACTTGGTTTCGTTGGGTTTTCCGACTACTGAACTAACTGTTGCGTTGTAGGTGCCCTCGTCGAGCACGATTACTTGTTTGGTTTTTACTATCATAACTTTATTTGGTTATTTGTTACTACCGTACCGCCCTTCTGGGGCGGAGACGCTTTCGCATCCACAAATACATTGGCTACTTTCCGGGTAGCATTTTGCTACTTTTCCCAGTGGACCTCTTTTATCGGTTTGTAGAGGATGAAGACTCCGTATTTAAAAGATTTGCTGAAGAAATACCCCAAGGTTGGATTGAGGGCCTCCACGCTCTTAATGGCAAATTTGATCACTTTGGCGACACTTCTCCGATCCAAGTCTGATTGGGTTGGAATCTTGGCAGCATGTTTCCCATAACCGATTTTCTTAAGGTTTTGTTCGAATTGTTCAATTTCCGATTCCACTACATCAGTGGGTTCACCGACGGCTTTGCGTTCAGCCAAATCCTCGTTGAGCTTCTTAAGATGATTTTCCAACTGTTTCCGGCGGCCGGGCGTCACAACTTGTTCATGACGCTCTTCTTCGACGGTTAGTGTCCCGTTTAGAAGTGCTTCATTCGTTTCATCGTCTCCAATAACAGTGGCTTCACCATTGAGCATCGCCACCAGTTGTGAGCAATGCACGTCTTCCCAGGGATGCTGAATCAAATAATGAATGTAACGCAGTCCTTTACAGACGGGCAGGCATACTTCTTTGCCTTCGTATGTAATTTTGCAGATTTTTCCTTCGATGCGGAACATGCCTGTCTGCCCAGCCTGAACCGGGATCGAAATCTGCTTGGTATTGCTGGGTGTCCATTTTTCCCCGTCCACCGTGATGCCTGAATTGTCCAAGACCACCTTCTTGCCCGCCCCCCATAGAGCAAACACCTCCACTGCGAGCGCCAGTGAAGACGCAACGCCTACGGGTGTGAAGATGAGGTGGTTATCGGGCATTGTCGGGTTGACTTATCTAGTTCTTTGTTTTTGTTGTTTTATCGGCGGAGTTTTAAAATGTGGTGGAACCGGCAATACATGCCTCTGTGTGTTCGGGGCAACAATGCTCGCATGATTTCATAAATCCACGCCGACAAACTCGAGCTTCGCGCCTGTGGCAAGTTGCTTTTTTCCAAAGTCGGTCAATAGGATGTCATGCCCTTCATATCCGCAGGCATCTTCGCTTAAACTGCCGATTGCTTTCTGAGCTTTGATGATATGCTGGTCAATCAATTGAATGATGGCGCAATCCATGGCAACAGCGGCGTCTTCACTGCCAATTATCTTCGCCATTTCATTGTTGGTTTCCTCTGTACCGTCATAGAGCCGGCTAAAGTCAACCAGTGATTCGGTTTTAAGAATATTTAGCAGGTGGTATGCTGCATTTCTGATGTATTGATCGTTCATGTATCCCATATGTTTATGTGTTTGTTAGTTGTGTGTTTTATTGTGCTGCAAATAATGGTTGGCGTGATTGACTGGCACCGGTGAAGGGATCGTAGTTGCCGTCCCGGCCGTCATATTTGGCCGCGTCGAACGCGACTTGGCTGAACGCATCAGCCAGCCCCACCTCCAAAATCCGGCGGCTGTACTGATGTTGACCAGTGGAACTGTCGAAGAACCGGCCGTCAGGACTGATCATGGCGTAGCTACCCCGGATCGTTTCCACCGGTTCGGCCACGACGATGATGCCCGATTCATTGATGCCATTATGGCGTTCAACAAACGCGTCGTACCTGGCCTGATCAATTTGCAATAACTTTATGGTTCCGTCGTTTTGGCCTTTGACGGGGGTGACTTGCAGAATTTTCCAGCGCACGGGTTTGGCCTGTAAAATGAAGGAGTTGAAGTCGTCCCCACAATTCAACGCGCTGACGACAGTGTTGATCTTGAGCTGCGCCCCGATGGCCTTGATTGAAGCGATGCGGTCGAGGTAGCCAGCCTCATTCAGACTGCGGCCCGCCAATGTCGCCCTGCCAATGTTCCGGTTCATTGCCGGTGTCAGCCCATCTATACTGAGCCCGACCCAATCCAGATTGCCCGCATATTTCTCAAGGTATTGGGTAGTGGAGGTTGTGCCGTTTGTGATTATGGCGGTGACCAGCCCGAGGCCTTTTGCGTAGGCGACGAGCTTTGGCAAAAACGGGCAGAGCGTGGGTTCGCCACCAACGAACGTGATTTTTCGGGCAATGGCATCTTCAGGTAGCGGTTCATTGGCGATCAGGTGGATGATTGCCATTGCATCCTCCTCGTTCAGGGCCGGGAGTTTGGCTCCAGGAATGTCCTGAAATGTGGCGTAGCAGTGATTGCAGTGGTAGTTGCAGCGGGAATTGACGAACAGGTTTATTGTCCCGGGCAAAGTTGCGTAAGTATTTTCTTTCATTCTTAAATAAATTATTATTGTTTATTGCGGAACTAATCCATTGGGGTTATCGAAGTGGTTCGGCGACTGACTGCCCGCGTCGCTTTATCGAGCCAGCGACGATCATTGCGAAGCTGATCAATATCGTAGCTCGCAAAATATTTCACACTGTTGCGCGGCCCACCGCCCAACGGTTTCAGCAAGCCAGACTTGGTGAGCAGCGGCATGTCATGCGTCTGGAAGCCGAGTAATTCGGCTGCCTGCTCCGTGTTAACGCGCGCTGGCAACCGCTGAACATTTAACAGCGATTGTGTGCGTTCGTTTGAATAAACAATTTTCATTGCTGGTAATAAATTACCGAAAAACTGGCATTCACTCTTCCCCCGTGGTTTCGATTACTTTCGGGCTGGTTTCGGGCTGGTTTCGGGAACTGATTTGACAAGACAGAAATTAAGAATCCGGCTATAATGACAGCGTATTTAGCCTGTTTTATCACATGAAAACGACGAACAATATGGCACGTTTGCAGCTAGATTTTGTCGGGAAAACATCTCCCCGACTCCATCAGACTGTTTTTTATCCCTTTGAGTCGGTCCCAAAATACCTCGACAAATCGTTCAAATGTGTTTACGGCCGGGGCAAAGGAAGATTTTCTTGGGGGCATGGCTCCATGGCTCTTTGCTACTTCCTATTGGACTACATCTGTTGGTCAAAACGAAAGAGCCGTTCGTCAAAATCTGTGTTTGTGCGGGAAGGTGAATACAATTCGCCAGTCAAAACACTCGACTATGCTATGGGGCAGGCGTTGAACTGGATGGAGGGTATGTTTGGGGTTTCCGAAGGGACAAACGATTGCCGTTTGCACGAATACATCAAGCGACTCAATCCGGAAAAAAAAGTTAAAAATCTGCCGTTTGGGTTGCAGATCGACACTGATATTTTTCCAGCCTCTTCAATTACAATAAATTGGGCTAACGAAGAAGTGACTGACGTGGAGACCCTAGATGGTTTGGCTGAGGCAATTGCGGAACAATGGTTCAAACAAGAAAAATATAAGAATGACTGGAAAGAATTCAAAGCGCAACGCCGCCAAAATGCTGAGAAAGAGCAGGCGGTGGCAAAACAAAAACAGACGGTCAAAACGCGCAAACCGAAAGCAACAGAAATAGTCTTGGGTGTAGCCTCGAACCCAATCGCAGATCCACAGCTCGAATGGCCTGACAACAAGCTGATCGATAAATCCATCTATTACCCAGTAATTGATGGGAAGCCTTCCTGTGTTAATAAACAAGACCTTGTCCAATATCGAGGACGGTTTATTAAAGGCTACCTTTCTATTATCGCACCCAATACAAATCTTCCAATGCCCTATGAAGAGGAAGAATGGTTAGACGCTGACTGCACAATTGTATTATCCAATCATTTATTGAAAGAGTCGTTGAAACATGTCCTCTGTCTGTTTCAACATGATGAAATCGGTCTTGAAGAATGGTCCAAACGCCGCATAGCTAATGCGATCTGGTCCAACTTGGAATGGCAAGAGGAGCTTCCACGCCGACTGGCGAGCGCGTCACCACGTTTGCAACAAATCTGGAACCAGGAATGTGCTAAATACTTTCCGGACATTGCCCAAGAGATAGTTTCGCTCGCGATAAATCCGGTGTCCACACAGGAACCACCCACAGCTGGCATTGAAAATGGAAATGAGACCGTGTAATCGTAAAACGGAATCAATTTTACATTTTTACATCGGTTTCTCAGTGATCAGATTTATGGAACCAAAAGCCTCGTCGATCGCAGGGCAAATGACCTGTGCGTTCCGCGCATAGGATTCGTGAACCGCTTTGGAATTGTGCCCCAGCGCCGCCTGCGCCCAGCGTTGCGGAATACCCGCAATTTTAGCCCGCTCCGCCCATGAATAGCGGTAGCTATGCAATGATACACCCTTTATCCCGACGCGCTTGCAAAGCTTCCACATGAAGCAGGCGCGGCTCCGATCGTCCATCTCTGCGATGGTTGGGAATAATGGGCCGGTACCCGGCAACTGACGAAGAATGACTTCAAGCCCCTTGCCAATGACCAGACAAGAGGGCGGCAGACTACGTCCGTTCAATTTCTGGCGTTCATAGCGCAATACGCGCTTTTGCCAGTCAATATTTGCGTCGTTCAGGTTCGCGGCATCTGTCTGCGCTGCGCCGATGAACCAGAGCAGTTGAAAATATAACCTCCATTCGTCGTTCACGGCATTCATGAGGGTGATGTGTTCGGACTCTGTGATGGCGCGCTTTTGCTTTTTGGTCATTTTCGGCCACAGTTTGCGTGGCAGGATAGGCGATGGAATCCAGCCCATGCCCAGTGCGTCGTTGTGGAGCGTCTGCAAAAAAGCGATGGTCGAATTTGAGCCAAGTTTCAAGGCTTCAAAGAAGTCATCCGCTGTCGTCTCAATCAGCCGTTTGGATTTCAAGAACTGCATGGGCTTTGTGCGGACAACGCGCTCGTGCCTCATGCGCGTATTGGTATTGCTGCGGTCGCAGAAACGCTCCAAGACATCCGCCCAGGTGCGTGTAATCAGTTTTGGGTCTTGGGCGGCCAAAAATGTTTTAGCCATCACCAAATTCATCATCGGCTGGTTGATGGCATCGTTTTTCGCTTGGATAATCTTTCTGGCTACGCCCAGATCTTGCGTGTGAAGGCTTTTCTGAAGTTTGGTTTCGCGATCCTCAAAGTAGAAAACTTTGCCGCGCCGAAACAGTGTGATTCGATTTTTCATTTTCGTGCACGTATTTTACGAGCACGAAAGAAAAGCCGTTAATAGCGAGTGACGGACAATAGCCGAAAGGTTCGGGACGGATTCAAAAATGTCCTCGACGGATCCGGTTTACTGACACTTTCACTGACAGTTGGCGATTTTTAGCCCCTTTTTCGTCCAGAATCTCTCGATTTCTAAAGAAATCGAATTGGCGGAAGGGGTGGGATTCGAACCCACGGTAGCCTTGCGACTACTTCTGATTTCGAGTCAGATGCCTTTAACCACTCAGCCACCCTTCCAACCTGTTTATTCTGTTGACTTTATATAATATTTTAAAACTTCTACTTTTTCCATTGCACCCCTGTTTTGCACCCCGTAACATCTGTTTGTGCAAACCGATTCGTCACAGGACCCGCCGCAGGGTCGCAAAAAACGCGAACAGCATTTGTCCAAAAATGGAAAATGGCGCTCGTTTCCGCGAGTTCCAAACTTGCTGCAATACGTTAGCAGCGGCATTTACTTTGGGAAAGTTAAAATCAGCGGAAAGAAAATCCGACTGAGCTTGGAAACGGATGTCTGGTCAGTCGCCGTTGGCAAACTGCCGGACTTCCTTAATACCAACCGCCTAAAAGGCAGCAAAACCCAAGCGCCCAAATTTCAGGATGCCGCCGAACGATTTCGCAAAGAGCTTAACAATGATTCCTCCATCAAGTTGAGGAGCAAAGAATACAGAGTCCTTTGCCTTGAAAAGATTGAAGGCACATGGGCGGGTCTTGCTGAAAAACATTTGAATGAAATCACGACCCAAGAATGTTCCAATTGGGCTGCTGGACTGAGCAACGAAATTGCCAGCCACTATTTCAACAACACCATTGGGACGCTCAGAATGGTAATCGATTGTGGGTTGAGAATGCACAAGGAAAATGGCGGCAATCTTTTTGAAAATCCCGCTCGCGGCCTGAAGCGAGTGAAGGTCACACAGAAGCATCTTCAACTTCCGGAGCCATCGCAATTTAAGGAACTGCTCGATAATATTCGTAAAAAAAGTGGCGGTTGGGGGATTCGTGTGGCTGAAATGGTTGAATTTTTGGCCTACAGCGGTACGCGTATCAATTCTGAAGCCATTTGGGTCAATTGGGATGATGTAGATCGGCAACGGAACGAGATTATTATTCGAGGTCATCCCGAAACTGGAACCAAAAACAGCGAAATCCGTCGCATCCCGATATTGCCCAATATGGAGGACTTGTTGAAACGGTTGAAGCCAAATGCAGAGGCTGCATGTGTCGGTAGAATATTGAAAGTCAAACAATGCAGTGCCGCGCTGAATCGTGCCTGCGATGATCTTGGGATTAAACGGCTGGCCCAACACGATCTTCGTCACCTCTTCGCCACCCGTTGCATTGAAGCTGGTGTGGATATTCCGACGGTGGCACGATGGATGGGACACAAAGACGGCGGTGCATTGGCCATGAAGACATACGGCCATCTGCGCAACGAACACAGTCAGGCAATGGCGGCCAAGGTGAAGTTTTAGCCAAGCATTATGAAACAAGTCGCATTCATTATTAAAACCGTGCTGGCATTCACGGTGTTGTTGGCTTTATCGGGCTTAAATTGCTTTGGGCAATTTGAATTCAGGATTGCCCACAATGTGGCTATCCTGATGGCATTTACCGGAACAAATAACGAAGTTCAGCTCCCAAGCGAATACAAAGGTTATCCGGTGGCATCGATAGGCAGGCGTGCATTTGCCAACTGCACAAACATCACGGCGGTCGATTTGAATGAGAATGTTAAGTTCATCGGTTCAGAAGCGTTTTTGGACTGTCACTGCCTGAAAGAAATTAGGATTCATCAGAATTGTGACAGTATAAGCACCCGAGTATTTGCGAATTGCTGGAGCCTTGAAAAGATTACCATTCCGTCCGGTGTCATATCTTTGGATGACGGACTGTTTGAAAACTGCACCAATCTTACGCAAGTTTACTTTTTGGGCGATTGCCCTCAATTTGTCAGTTCATCCGTCTTTGCTGGAGATAAAAAAGTGAAGATATATCATCCGGCAGCAGGAGACAATTGGGAACAATCGCTAGCCGGAGTGCCTGTTCTGCTTTGTGGAAACAGTTCGAGTGGCAATGTTGCTGAGAATACTACGTCGAGAAATTATCAATTGAGCATTTATCTCGATGAACTAAAGCGGCAAAAAGCTGAAATGGAAAGACCAGTTATGGCCAATTTTATAGGCAACTCAGAGGATTTACAAAATGATTTGAAATCGCTGAATCAGGTCTTAGCGGTTGCTGATTTGGCTGATACAGATTTGCAGATAATAAAGCTTGAAAGTATTGCGCGCACCCAGCAACAGTTCGGTAGGAGTATTGCCTGTAAAATGCTGGGACTGATTGGTGATGATCGTTGTGTTGGCATCTTGATGGATTTGATGCAAAACGATATGTCAGCCAGTAAATATGCTGCCCAAGCCCTTATGCAAATGGGAAACGCAGGGGCGAAGGGTATGATTCAAATTCTGATAAGTGGAAACTATGATTTAGCCATTCAAGCTGCAGACGGTCTCGGAAAGCTGCCCGCAACCCCTAACAGACCCGATGAATTAATTTTGTCAGGCTTAAGCGAAACGATCAAGTCAAAGGACACCAAAGTTAGCTCGGCAGCCGCAAGAGCTTTGGCAAATTATCCGTCTCCAAGAGGTGTAAAGATGCTGATGTTGGCCTTGGTCGATACGAACATTCAGGCAGATATGGCGTCTATTGCCATTGGCGTAATTGGAAACGGCAGGCTTAGCATTCCGCCGATTATCGATCTGCTGGGGAACTGCCACACAAAAAACGATTTAGATCTCGGGAGTTGGTGCTGTGCAATGCTCGGCGACCTGGGTGATCCGATCGCAAATGACGTGCTGTACAAGTCTGCTGTTGAAACATGGTCTCTCCCTGAAGAGCAGCCATCAAGTCGAGACGATAGTCCAATGAATCCAGAAGATGGCAATGAGGACTTTTTTGATACGTGGCAATGGCGGCACAACTCTGCATGTGCAAAGCTTGAAATGGACGAAGAGTATAATGGCCCTATACACAATGGCCAAATGACAACCGACCCATGCTCTCAAGCCTGCTATGCTTTGGCAAGAATTGGCAAAACCAGCTTGCCATATCTGTTGAATCTGACAACAAATGAAACAGCTTGGGTTCGTGGTCGAGCAATGGAGGGGCTGATTCTCCTTAATAGCAAGAATTCGATAAACCAGGCTGATGTGATTTTAGCCGTTGCAGCCAGGTTGAAAGATGGCGATCCGTATGTGCAAAAGTTGGCAAGACAAGCCTTGAAGGATGTTTCAAATACGTATGTGGTGAGCAGTGCGTACACCGAAGCGTTTGATTTGAGCATATTGCAACAGGATTACAAAGATGCATACCCGTTGGCCGTGGCCTATGATTTGTTTCTTAAGGCGAACATCAACCAACTATTCAACTTTGGCACTGAGCTTCAAAAACTAAATTACCTGGAAAGCCTAAATGGCGAGCACAGTCCAATGTCCATGTTTCAAAACCTGCCTGATAAAAGATTTCTGGCCAAGGCTATATTGCAATATAAGGGAATTGTCTTGGATTCCTTGCTAGCAGATATGCGTGCTGGGAAAACAGATGCCCCCGATGCCCAGATCGAAATCCACACACAGCAGGGCTTTAAGACAGAACTTGAGAGTGTCCAAGCCATGTTGGATGACAATACCGTATTAGTTGAATACCTTTACACCGAAAGAGGGATGGGTGAAAAGCGAGTCGCCCAATACGGAGCCATGTTGATTGGGAATACCAATATGACTTTCGTTGGGCAAAAACGTGGAATGCCAGTGTGGGTTGTTTTAGGTGACAGCACTAATTTGGATGCTGCCATCACCGAATTTACTACAGAAATGCGTGGGAAGTCACAATCAGATACAGCGCTCACGAATCTTTACGCTTTGGTATTCAGGCCAATCAAAGACCGTCTGCCTACGGGGGTTCTCAGATTGATAATCAGTCCAGATGCCCAGCTTTCATTCGTAAACCTGGCTGGTCTTGTAGATGGCAAAGGCTGTTTTGTTGGTGAAAAATACAACGTGGAGTACGTTGCAAGCGGCAGAGACTTGCTAACAAAAGTTGATTCAGTTGCTTCGCGAAATAGCATCTGTGTATTTTCGGCACCAGACTTCAACGACAAGCCTGCACCTGTTCCGATTGAATCAAGTTCACTGGCTTCAGCCGCAATCTCAACTGAAAATATGCGCGATTTTGAAGGCATTACTTTTCCTGACCTGCCGGGGACCGAAAAAGAGGCGGTTTTCTTAAGGGAAATTGGCAATGTCAACGGCTGCAAAGTATCTTTATACAATGGAAAAGAGGCGAGCAAAGCGAGGGTCAAAACGGTTCTGTCTCCCGCCATCCTGCACTTCGCCACCCACGGATTCTTCCTTCCGGAAAGACCGGTGACAGGAACGAATGCCGCTAGTTTAGATGGATTTAAACGAGCAGTTCAGTTTCACAATCCCATGCAACGGAGCGGTCTGGCGTTAGCCGGTGCAACCCGAACACTTGACGCCTGGAAACGCGGCGAAATACCGGACCCCGCAAATGATGGAATACTAACGGCTCAAGAAGTGGCCACGTTAGATTTACACAACACCTGGCTGGTCACACTCTCGGCTTGTGATTCCGGAATTGGTGAAGCAGCGGCCGGCGAAGGCGTGATGGGATTGCGTCGTGGATTTGTGCAAGCCGGTACCCAAAATCTTCTGATGGCACTTTGGCCGGTTTCAGACCGTCGCACTGTAGAATTCATGGAAGCATTCTATCAAAAAGCTATGAAATCGGGTGATGCACCGGGAGCATTGGCGGACGTTCAGCGCGATATGCTCGTAAAGATAAGGGCTGAAAAAGGCGCTTTGGCTGCGGCTCGATATGCCGGACCGTTCATCATGACTTTTCAGGGCCGGCCATCTTCAAACTGAATACCGTCAGGAAAGAAGAACTATTGGACATTAACTCCAATATTTCGATGATCGAATTTCATGGTGCTCTGGTTTCGCTAGCGGTTGAATTGTTTGCGTCAGTTGAAAGTTTTTCAAATTATCTGCTAGTGCGAGGATTTTCTTAAACACAAGTATTGACGATTGAAAGTCTAGAAATTCACTGTCGTTCAAAGTGAAGTCAATTTTTAGGCAGCAACTGTGCCACTGTGCCACGAAAGTTGAGCCAACCACATGATTTGTGCCACTAATGGCACACTACAGTCGGAACAGAAATTCAGAATAACCCCAACAAATTGTGCATCCCTAACGGTTTTATACCATCTGTTGTGCCTTGGCATGATTAAAGCTAGATTTACCCCATGTTGTTTTAGTAAAAAAGCAAATCCTAGCGGCTTTGAAGGCTCGGACGGAAAACTACACGAAACGTAGGGTAAATCAATAAAAATAATAATCGTATGCCACAACGTGTAAACTTCCGAGCATTGCTTGAGTCAGCCAGCAGGGATTCAGATCACTGGATAAAGTCAGCGAGTATTGAAACAAAGCCTTTCGCTGTCGAAACTGGTTTTCATATTTACGGTGAGCTCAATCTCACATTAAAACTTACAGCTGCAACCGATACAAAGGATGCAGCAAAACTCCTTCGCGTGCTTCAAGAATATGTGGCAATTGCAGAAACCTGTGCTGCAATTGTCGATGCCGAATTGCTAGAAATTCAGGGCGAACGGATACACTTACTCTTCCCCGCACCCCACGTTACAAAGGCATCTGTAGATGCACTACTGCAGTTTTGCGTCGCATTTGTAAACGGCGGTTGAAAAGTGCGGCGGGGGGCGCTCGAAAAGTGCTGCACCTTCCGGGCAAAGCAGACTGGATTTGCAGGTTTTCGTCAAGCAGTTGATTTCGCTTCGAGGTAGAAGCAGCAGGA
>Ga0302277_1000914_pt1 | contig 22433 bp, 21 predicted proteins | sample III_Bog_N3_1_FD_198759 | JGI IMG/M metagenome (GOLD analysis project Ga0302277, IMG submission 198759) | Peat permafrost microbial communities from Stordalen Mire near Abisko, Sweden - III_Bog_N3_1 | ecosystem: Environmental > Terrestrial > Soil > Wetlands > Peat | place: Sweden: Abisko... | reverse complement strand
TTCATCGCTTGTATCTCATCACCCGATTCAGGTACCACCACCACAATAGTAGTATCAGCCAACCCTGCAATTTCTACCTCCGATTGCCCGACACCCACCGTTTCCACAAAAATATAATCAAAATCAGCGGCACGCAATAAGTCAATTACCTCCATGGTCTTTTCGCTTAATCCGCCAAGTGAGCCCCGTGTGGCCAGTGAGCGGATAAATATATTATCGCTTAAAAAATGGTTGCTCATTCTGATTCGGTCGCCAAGCAATGAGCCATGATTAAATGGCGAAGTAGGGTCAACAGCCACTACAGCCACTTTTTTATTCTGTTCTGATAAAGTCTTTAAAATAGAATTTAGCAAGGTGCTCTTACCTGCTCCGGGCGGCCCTGTAATACCAATTACAGGAGTAGGTTTAAAGGTTAAAGTTTTTAACAGCCCATCTGCCTGTGCCACATTGTTTTCAACCCATGAAATTGCTCTTGCCAACGTTTTTTTGTCGGCAATTTTTAGAGATTGTATTGAGATATCAGCCTTATTCAAAGGAATAATTTATGCCGAAAATACTATGAATGTGGTGGAAATAAAAATGGGGAGATTTCAGCTCAGTTCCTCGGCTCCAAATAAAAATGCACCCGCTCTGCCACATTCTCCCTTACACTCATATAAAACAGGTTATAATCTACTATATGGTATATTTTCCAGTGAAATAAACGGCTGCCAAAAAAGTGCGGCTGGCTCACCCATAAAAGGCCATTATGCACTTGAGCATCGCACAACGCGGGTAATATTTTATTAAAATTTTTTAAAACGCCGCCGGGGTTTTTATCGCGAGGTACATAGGTAGTATCTAATGTCCAAGTAAGGGGATTAGTACAAACGGCATGGTTAAGCCCACTAAGGTAATAAGTAGGGTAATAATTAAATGCAAAGGTATTCCAGGTACAATAGCAATCCACATCTTGCGGGTGAGCGCAGGGCTGCAATAGTTTAAATGAATCACGTGGCACGGGCATACCAACCAGATATGCGGCTACTAACTGTTTGGATAATTCTTTGCCATCAAAAAAATCTCTCAGCAATCTATACGCATAGATGGTTCCCTGGCTGTGACCTGCAATTATTATAGGGCGACCTTTATTGTAGTGCTGCAAATAATATTCAAAAGCAACTTTTACATCGCTGTAAGCAATACCAAGTGATTGGTATTTATCGTTTTTGTCGTTAGTATAAAAAGCATACAAATGCGCCTGCCTGTAGCGTGGTGCATATACGCGGCATGAGCCATTAAAAATGCTGGCTTGGTAACGAATAGTTGATTTATCGGTTTTGTTGTTTATCCGTTCATCATTTACATCAGCGTTCCATTGATATTGATTTTGCGGCTTACCGGTAAATGTAGTGGGGTAAACGAAAAACACATCTGCCTCTGCCGTCACTTGGTTATTCTTTAAGGTATCCGGTGTGTCGCCGGCAGGGTTAGTTTTAGCAGGCAAGGATGCCCAGTAAATATCTTTACTATAATCAGGTGCAGGCGGTACAGGTGAATCTTTAACATGTAAATCAGTTGGAAATATATATCGTGCTGTATGGCAGGATGACAACAGAATAATAGTTAAAAGAAGAAGAGGTGAGCCTTTCATTTAATTACAAAAATTCGCACTTAACTATACAATGACACGCAAAACAGGGGGGGAATTTAAAGTTATTACGCCTTAAATTGAGTTGAAATAATACTCTTGATCTGATCAATAAGATTTTGGGGGGCACATTTCTTTTTGATACTGGAGATAATAAGTTCCTTAAATGATTTTTCGATATGATATTTATTCATGCAGTAGTTGCAGTCTTCAAGAGACTTCAGTAGCTGCTGCTCATCGGTAGCGTTAAGCTGGCCATCCAGGGCTAACTCTATTTGCTTCATGACTTTATCACAGTCATGGGGTGCATTTTGCATAGATGTAGTAGTTTCTGTCATGGATCAACGTTTTTCTTTATATCCTAGAGTTTTAGCATAATTTCTAAGTAAATCCTTTAACAGATTACGGGCACGATGAAGACGAGACCGCACCGTTCCCACGGGTATATCAACGATCTTTGCAATTTCTTCATAACTAAACCCCTCAACATCACATAATAAAATAACTGTTCTAAAATCCACGGGCAATTCATTAACTGCCTTCGTCACCTCATCACCAATCAGGCCTTGTACAACTTCTTCCCGCAAATCAAGATTTCCAACACTGCTGGCATCATCCACATCCTGGTAAGCGGCCACATCATCAATATCAACACGGTTCGGTTCTTTTGATTTCCTCCGGTATTCATTAATAAATGTGTTCTTTAGAATCTTGAACAACCATGCCTTCGCATTAGTTCCGGCAATGTAAGAATCTATAAAACGATAAGCTTTAAGAAAAGTGTCTTGCACCAAATCGTGTGCATCTTCCTCCTTGTAAGTAAGGTGAAATGCAAAGGTGTAAAGAGCATCTGCATGAGGCAGAAACTCTTTTTCAAAAATGGTATCCTTAGTGCGTTTTAATTCGTCAGTAGCTTTCACGCGACAAATTTAACCTAAAATTGTAAATTAAATAGCCAGAGCATTAACTTTGAACAAATTTGTGATTAGTTCAATCCTAAAAATAACGAGCCACAGGGTAGTAGCCATCATAGCTATTATACTAATGGTTATAGGCTTGCAATTCCCGGATAACCCTGTGTTTTTAAGCATTGGTATGATGTTATTAGTGGTAAACGTACTGTTTAGCTCTAATGTAAAACAAAATACTAGCATGTTTTTATCTGATAAAACATTGATTGCGCTCACGCTTATATTTTTTATATTCCTGGTAAGTGGTATTAACTCTACGGACATGGCTTATTACTCAGAACGTGTGCGCATAAAACTGCCGTTTTTAGCGCTGCCTATAGCTTTTGTAGTGTTTAGAGGTAAACCCGTGCAGTGGTTTTATTGGATGTTATACTTGTTTTTTATAACCATTGTAATTTTATGCGGCTATGAGTTTGGGCAATATGTGTCAGATTATAGCACGATAAATAAATTATATCGTACCTCATATGTTATTGATACACCGGGCAGCCACGTGCGCTTTTCGCTAATGATAACATTTGCCATTTTTGTGGGCGCTTATTTAACACAGAAACAATTTCTTTCTGCCTACAAAGCAGTTTATATTTCAACTATTGCACTCACTGTTTTTTTGATCGTTTACCTGCACATACTGGCAGTACGCAGCGGCGTACTGGCGTTTTACCTTTGCCTGTTTTATCTTGTTTTATATGTAATTTTTAAGGCTAAAAACTATAAAGCAGGGGCGTTGTTTTTACTGGTATTGATTGCACTTCCGTTTATTGCTGTTAGGGTGTTTCCCACATTAGAAAGTAAATTGGATTACACGAAGTATGGCATATCTCAATACGCGCAACAACACGAGGTCAATCACATGTCAGACGGGGCGAGAATTGAGTCTGAAATTGTAGGTTACCGTTTATTTCGGGCACATTGGTTAACAGGCACGGGCATTGGCGATATGCAAGATGAAATGAATAAATTGTATGCTAAAGATTTTCCTGATGTTTTACCTGAATACAGGCTTATACCACATAACGAGTTTCTTGTTTATGCTGTAGGGTGCGGCATATTTGGCTTGCTGGCGTTTATTGCAATACTACTTTTTGTGTTGTGTTATAAAAGAAGCTGGCAGCATTGGCTGTATATGGTATTTAATATAATTGTATTGTCTTCCTTTTTAACAGAGCCTACTATTGAAGAGCAGGTGGGCACTGCATTTTATATCATTTTTATTTTAGTGCTTTATTTTTTGATACACTATTCTGATGATGCACCTGTGAGCGCATCCTTAGATAAAAGCAAAGTTTAAAAAGCCGATATTAAGGTGCAATGGATAATAACCAGCTCTGAAAGTGGAACATTAACAAACCGCTTGTTCAGGTGTATGCTTTTTAATTCGTACATACTACCTGCCTGACTAAACTCCTTGCTAATTGGTATAGCTAATTCAGCATATAATTCTCTATAATCACTAATCCTTAACCTGCTTTGGGGCTGGATGGAATTATCAATTATGCTCCATTGCTCTTTTGAAAATTTCAAATAATTAAAAACAGTTATGGACTTGTCAAAATGTGCAAAGTGGTCGCTCATATCAATGGCATGAGACATAACTCCGCCTTTTTTAATTACCCGCTTAAATTCTTTAAGAATGTCTTTTAGTATAATTGAGTAAATATGCTCAAACGTATTATTAGAACTAATCAGGTTGATGCTTTCGTTTGATAATGACAGATGCCTGGCATCCTCTAAAAGTAATTTTATGTGTAGTTGTGTGGTAATATCAGAAAAAGACAGATCGGCTTCTTTTTCTAAGATGTCTTCTAATAATTTAAACCTGTCGGGTTTAATAGTTATATAATTTTTAAGAGCGCCATTTTTATTGAACTCAATAAATTTTTTTATGGTGGTTATGATATGTTTTTTATTGCATAAGGGATAAATATCATCCGAATAAATTTGGTGGGCGCCATAAAGAAAAAGGCTGATGGGTACTACGGGGTACCACCCTGTGCCTATTTCTAAGGTGTTTTCTAAAGTAGTAGCAGCAGAAAACTGCTCAAAAGCTTCTAAATGATGTTTAGCATGGGTTAGCCGGTCTGTAAAATATTCATCGGTTAAATAAACACCCTTGGTGATATACTTTTGAAAAAATAAATTAAGTTTATGGCCGCCGGGAAAGAAGGATATTATTTTTTGAGTGATTGCCTTTAATATCCATTTTTTCATACGGTAATGCTACTATCTGTTTATTTGAGCGGCTAAGATAAATAAGCCCATGTATTCTTTATCAAATAATACGTTTATTTGCCGGCAATACTATTTTCTCTTTATTTTAGTTCTTTATTTATAATTCACAGTTTCGATAATGATAAAGCTGTCAGTTGCTATCATCACATTTAATGAAGAGGATAAGATCGGGCGCTGTCTTGATTCTATAGCTGCTATTGCCGATGATATAGTGGTGGTGGATTCTTTTTCTACTGATAAAACGCAAGAGATATGTTTAAACAGGAACGTACGGTTTATTCAAAATAAATTTGAAGGACATATTGAACAAAAAAATTTTGCTTTAGCACACGCCAAATTTGACCATGTGTTATCATTAGATGCTGATGAATGTTTATCGGACGAATTGCAGCAAAGTATTGCCAATACTAAAAATAATTGGCTGGCAGATGGGTATTACATGAACCGGCTAAGTAATTATTGTGGCAAATGGATACACCATTGTGGCTGGTACCCTGACCGTAAATTGCGGTTGTTAGACAGGCACACGGGCAGATGGGGTGGAGAAAATCCGCATGATAAAATTATAATGAATGAAGGCACAACAGTTTGTCATCTTAAAGGAGACATTTTACATTATACCATAGACAGTATTGAAGCCCATAAACTCCAAATTGAAAAGTTTACAACAATTTCTGCAGAGCAGATGTTTAAACGTGGTAAAAAGGTGGCATACATTACTATTCCCTTTAGGGCGCTGGTTAGTTTTTTAAAAAGCTATCTCATTCAATTGGGGTTTTTAGACGGCTATTATGGTTTTATTATCTGCTCACTCGGAGCAAAATACACGTGGCTAAAATATTATAAGCTTTTGAAGCTCAATTATAACAAATATGCGCATACTACACCTTAGTAGCGAACGCACCTGGCGGGGCGGCGAGCAGCAAATGGCTTACCTGTTTGAAGAGTTACAGGCATCAGGTATTGAACAATTTGTAGCTGTTAGGCCTGCATCGGCCTTTGAGCAGTACTGCATTAAAAACAATATTGTACATATTACGTGTAGCTTTTCCGGCGATTTTAATATTCCGTCAGCATTAAGTGTAAAAAATTTTTGCAGAAAGAAAAACATAGACCTTATACATGCTCATTCAGCGGGGGGCCATACAGTTGGGGTACTATCGCAAGTGTTGGGTAATAAAACACCAATGGTGTTATCGCGCAGGGTAGATTTTGCGCCTAATAAAAATTGGTTCTCGCAATTCAAGTACAATTATAAAGGCATCAAAAAAATAATTTGTGTTTCAGATGCAGTAAAACAAATTCTTTCATCTTCATTAAGCCATCCGGAGAAGTGTATTACTATTTATGACGGGATTGATCTTAACCGGTTTGCTGCCGTAAAAAAATCAGGCATTCTACACAGAGAATTTAATTTACCCGGTGATACTAAAATAATTGCCAACATAGCTGCGCTGGCGCCGCATAAAGATTATTTTACTTTTCTCAACACAGCAAAAAAATTACAGGGCAAAATAACTGCTAAGTTCTTTATCATTGGGCAAGGCGAGCTGTTAGAACAAATTCAGCAAAGAATACAAGAGCTTGATTTAAATAACGAGGTGTTTATTACGGGCTTTCGAGAAGATCTTGAGAAAATTTTTCCTGAAATTGATGTACTCTTATTTACTTCTGAAACAGAGGGTTTTGGTTCTACCATTCTTGATGCCTTTGCTTGTCTTGTACCTGTTGTAGCAACTTCAGCGGGGGGTATTCCGGAAATGGTTAAGCACAACATAAATGGTTTGCTGGCACCGGTTAAAAATGCTGATGAATTGGCTGAAAATGTTTTGCGAATCATAAGTGATAATAACTTACGCCGGCAATTAACCACTCAAGCCAAAGAAGATGTTAAAAAATTCTCTAAAGAAAATATGGCGGCTAAAACGCTGGAAGTGTATAACCAGGTCTTAAACGCTTAAATTATTTTTCTTTATTGAATAGCTCGGGTAAGCGCGTTACTAAAGCCATTTCTTTCCATTTCTGCCTTGCTTCACGGGCAGGTGAACCGAAATAATTTTTTCCATCGGGTAATGATTTATCTACGCCCGACTGAGCAAAAACCACAGCTTTTTTACCAATGGTAAGATCTTTGGACACACCAACCTGTCCCCAAAGTATCACATCATCTTCAACCGTAGTTACCCCTGCAATGCCAACCTGTGCAGCAAGAATACAGTTTTTACCAATATGGGTATCGTGCCCGATGTGTATGTGGTTATCAAATTTTGTGCCTTCTCCAATTACCGTATCACCGCTTACGCCCCTGTCAATGGTGCAGCTGGCGCCTATCTCCACATTGTTGTGAATGACTACGCGTCCGCAGGAGTACATTTTTACGCGGCCTTTACCTTCATAAAGTTTATAATAAAAAGCATCGCTGCCAATAACGGTACTTGAATGTATTTCGCAATTATCTCCGATTACAGTATGGTCGTAAAGAGTTACGTTAGAGTGAATGACGCAATTTTTACCAATTTTAACATGGTTGCCAATACACACACCCGGCTGTATAAGGGTGCCTTCGCCAATTTGTGCGGTATCGCTAATGGGTTTAACCATAGCTTCAAACGGGCGAAAGTGTTTGGTTAGCTTGTTGTAATCGCGAAAGGGATCATCACTAATTAATAAATGTTTACCGGCCGGTGGGGTGGTATCTTTATTAATGATAACTACGGTAGCTGCTGAATTAAGGGCCTTGTCATAATATTTTGAATGGTCAACAAAGGTAATGTCGCCATTGCTAACCATGTGTATTTCGTTTATACCTGTAACCGTATAATTAGGGTCGCCAACAAGCTTTGACTTAGTAAAATCAGCTATCCACGACAATTTTACAGAGGGAGATAATTCCATAGAAAAGGGTTTTATAATCTGTCGCCAAAAGTACAAACGTAAATGGGATTTTACATCTATCTTTGCGCTTCGTTAAATTTTTAAAGTAAAATGAAAAACACCCCGCTTACCAACATTCATATTTCTCTTGGAGCAAAAATGGCCGAGTTTGCAGGCTACAATATGCCTATAAGTTACAGTGGCATTAATGATGAACATCAAAACGTACGCACCAATGTGGGAGTGTTTGATGTATCGCACATGGGCGAATTTATTATTAAGGGTGATAAAGCATTAGACCTTATACAACTGGTAACCAGTAATGATGCTTCAAAACTTACACCCGGCAAGGCACAATATTCCTGCTTACCTAATAATACTGGTGGTATTGTGGATGACTTATTGGTTTATAAAATAGCTGAAAAAGAATGGATGCTGGTAGTTAACGCCTCTAACATAAAAAAAGACTGGGATTGGATTGCACAACATAATTCTTTTGGCGCTGAGATGCATGACATTTCTGACAAAACGGCTTTATTGGCCGTGCAGGGCCCTCATGCACTTAACACCTTGCAAAAATTGACGGAGGTTGACTTGACAACAATTCCCTATTACAGTTTTGTAAAAGGAAAATTTGCAGGTATTGATAATGTGATTATTTCTAACACAGGTTATACAGGAGCAGGTGGCTTTGAAATATATTTTGAAAACTCGAATGCTGAGAAAATATGGAACGCTGTTTTTGAAGCCGGTAAAGAAGTAGGTATTAAACCAGCAGGGTTAGGTTGCCGTGATACGTTGCGGCTAGAGATGGGTTTCTGCTTATACGGTAATGATATTGATGATACTACCAGCCCGTTAGAAGGTGGCTTAGGATGGATAACCAAGTTTACAAAAGACTTTGTAGCTAAAGATATTTTAGTGGCCCAAAAACAAAATGGGGTAAAACGCAAATTAGTAGGTTTTGAAATGATTGATAAAGGCATTTCAAGACATGGCTACGAGATAAAGGACAGCAATGGAAACATCATTGGTGTAGTAACCAGTGGCACACAATCGCCCTCATTACAAAAAGCTATTGGCTTGGGATATGTACCTACTGAATATGCTGCAGAAGGAAAGGAGATATTTGTTGCTGTTAGAGATAAAAATTTGAAAGCGCAAGTTGCAAAACTACCATTCTATAAAAACTAAAAATTATTCTTAACCGAACTGTAAACTGTCAATTGTCCACTTTAAACTGAATGAGCTTTGCCTGATAAGTCAACACTTGATGTAGTTCTAACACCTAATCTGCTATCGCTTTATCCACTTGAGGGCAAAGTAGTAGTGGTAATAGATGTATTACGTGCCACAACCACTATGACCGTAGCATTGGATCAGGGGGCAGTGAGTGTGATCCCCGTAGAATCAATAGAAGAATGTCTGTCGTATAAAGACAAACCGAATCATATACTTGCAGGGGAGCGTGGAGGAAAAAAGATACAAGGTTTTGCTTATGGCAATTCGCCATTCGAGTTTATGGATGGTGTTGTAAATGGTAAAACATTGGTATTAACTACTACCAATGGTACCCGCGCTATTGAAATGTCTAAAAGTGCATACCATGTTATTGCCGCGGGATTTCTTAATTTTTCTGCCGTTGCCAATTGGATAATAAATGAGAGCCGTGATACATTATTACTTTGCAGCGGCTGGCGCGATAAGTTTAATTTGGAAGATACGGTGTTTGCCGGAGCAATGGTTAATTATTTAAAAGATCATTTTTTAGCCGATAGCGATTCAGCTTTTGCTGCGGAAAAATTGTACCTTAACTCGCGTAAAAATATGCTTCATTTTATGAAGCAGTCATCGCATTATAAACGATTGGCGCATTTTGGTGTTATAAATGATATTAAATATTGTTTGCGCCCTGATTTAACTACGGTTGTTCCTATTCTAAAAAACAACGCTCTTGTAAGGGCAAGTTTTGAGACTGATATGGCTTAAACAGTAATGTTTCTGTAACCAGCTTCCGTATCATTCAGTTGTTCAATTAAAACGGGCAGGTTTTGAAGAGAGCCACATTTGGCTAGTAATTCTGTACGCACTTGTTGTATAAGACTTATTATTTTAACTAACCTCTTTCTTTTCGTTTCCCTTTGTTGTAGTTTGCTCAACTCCTTATTTTGTTCACCCGCAAATTTTCTTAATCCATTCAATAAAGAATGGCAATAGAAAAAATCTATATCAAATCTATTAGGGTCAATAAGTGCTGCAATTTGAAAATCATCGGGCATCCTGTCAAAATAAATATTTTTATAATTATCAATGCCGGTTTGTATATCTGATCGGTAACGTATGTTGTTTTGGGCACTTCGTAGAAATGATAATGATGAAAGAAGATGGGGATAACGGCCAATAATAGTGTCAATAGCCTGCGAGGTATTCATGATATACAATGTTTCCATTAACCTGAACGTTGTGCTTTGAATTAATGCGGCATTATAGTTTAAGTGATTACGTTGATACACCGGTTGTGCAATAAATGGTGGTACAGAAGAATTGGTTGTTTGCACAACAATATTACTTTTTAATGACCTGAAAAAAGCCATTATCATAACCATTATAACAATAAGTAAAATAAGGTCCTCTATCTCCGGCATAAAGCACAAAAGTAGTACCTTTATTGAAATAAAATTAGCGGCTTAAATACACTATGAACACTTACACAGGTTATATTAAAATAAGTTTAGTTATTTTTTTTATTACAGTTTTTGGTTTTAATGCCAAAAGCCAGGAAGTCTTTTTATCACTAAAAGGGGGCGCCAGCGATCTATATGTTTTGGATGGTTACAATAAACAAAATTGGGGCACTAACTGGGGCTTTGGTGCCATGTATATGATAAAAGATTCTGTGGTTGGGTTAGAGGTGCAAGGGTTGGTGCATATTATGAGCGGCCCCGAATATAACAACGATGCCTTTATAATACCTGCCCTGCTAAAATTTAATTTAGATTATAATGTACTTATTCAGTTTGAATGTGGCGCCTACTATGAACGTTTTACCAGGCTTACTGATAACAACCCTAACGCAAGTTTTTCACAATCGCATGACATTGGCGGAATTGTAGGACTAAATTATATGTATCCGCTTTCGCCTAAATTACTTGTGGGTGCTGAATTTGATTACTTGCATGGATTTAACAAACCGATAACAGCAACCTTGCCTAACACTAATGCAGGAAGTTCGGGCACTGTTACCGGGTCGTATAATCTTATGTTTTTTTTAATGAACCTTCAATTGGTGTATCACATTGGATATTAAGGTCAGGGTTTAGTCGGTCCCGCGTTTTATAAAGCTTAACAAAATTGAAATAACTGCAAGCACCAATAAAATGTGAATTAGCCATCCGACGGAATACACAAAAAAACCTAAGATCCATCCTATAATAAGGATAACAGCTAACAGATAGAGAAGACTTCGCATAAGTTTAAATTTTAAGGTGAAAACAATAACAATTACAAACTTTCAAAACATAAGACTCTAAAACAGTGCCAGTTTTTAATTTAATAGCAAAAAAATAGGCAGTATACTGTCAATACTTTATATATTTTACGCTATAATTTTAACCCTTTATGCATGTCAAATTTATAATTATCATATTGTTTTTAATGACGGGCTTAACAGGTTATGCTCAACCAATTAATGTAATTGCAAAACATGGTAACATTTGGTTGATAGACACGAGCGGACGTGAGATACAATTGACGACAACTGGTAAAGATTCTATGCCGGTTTTATCATGGAACAGGAAGTATGTAGCATGTATACGAAAAACCACAGGATCGAAGTATATGAGTAACGATTTTGACAGTTCGCAAATATGGTTGTTCAAGCTGGATTCTAATAAAAGCGAATTGTTGATTCAGTCTAAAGCCGATTCTATGAATGCCATGTCAGTTTTGCGTGGCGGATTTGATGCCTTACAATTTTCTTTAGACAGTAGATATTTATATTTTTTGTCAGATGCCTGGACCATGTCTATGGCTGTTCACCGGGTAGATATTGAAACCAAGAAAGATCAGTTCTTGTCTGATGGCAACAGCTTATATATTATACCCAATGGTGCGGATGCAGGCGACCTTATCGTTTTAAAGCATAAATACCACAATTATAATGGTACAGGTAGTTACGATGATAACTGGTTATTAGCTCCGGATGGTACCGAGATAAAAGATATTGGGCTTTATAAATTGGAAGTGAAATAATAATCGCTTATTTGCAATGATAAATATATTTGCAAACGGTTTGTATTTTTGAATTAAGAATGGCAAAGCAACAGAAAAAGCAGGTTAAACCAAATGTAGTAGTAGTGCCCGATCCACTTCCCGCGCTTACTCCGCTTTCAACTGCTGAAAAAATACTACAATTCCTGTCTGAAACAAGGATACAAATAGGCCTTATAGTGGCATTAACAGCCCTGTTTTATGCAAATTCTATCCCCAATGATTATGCGCTTGATGACATTATGTTTGTCACCCATAATAAATTTGTTCAGGAAGGCACCGATGGTATTTCCGATCTTTTTACGAAAGAAAGTATGTATGGGTTTATTGGCAATGCCAGCCCTATAAGTGGTGGCCGTTGGCGCCCATTATCGCTTATAACATTTGCAATAGAGAAAGAGTATTTTGGTACTGCGCCCCACACCAGTCATGTTATTAATTTATTATTGCTGGCACTTACCGGAATAATAATGTTGCTTTTCTTGCGGCAATATGTATTCACGTCATCACCCATTTTAGCGTTTATTACAGTGGTGCTTTTTATTGTTCACCCCGTGCATGTTGAAGCGGTTACCAATATAAAAAGCAGGGATGAGTTGCTGTCGTGGCTCTTTTTGATTTTAACCATGTATAGCAGTCTTAATTTTTTTGCTAAAAGAAATTATTTGCAATTACTGTTAGCAGTAGTATTTTATTTTCTGGGATTATTATCTAAAGAAAATGGCATCACATTTCTGGCCATATTGCCTCTTACATTTTATGTTTTTACAAAGGAAAAGATCAGTTCAATAATACTAACCACCATTCCATTTGCAGTGGTTTGTGGTATATACATTATACTGCGTATAACCTATGTGCCTTTTGTAGCTAATAACCATGCTACGGAAATTATGAATGCCCCTTATTTATATGCTACCACTATACAACGCCTTGCAACAGTAATGATGATGCTGGGCAAGTATATTTTATTATTGTTTTGGCCCAATCCGCTTAGCGCCGATTATTCTTATAACCAGGTGCCTTATGTAACCTTTAGTGATTGGAGGGTACTATTGTCAGTATTTGTACAGGCCTTTCTTGCAATTTATGCTATTATTAAAATAAAGGACAGGGATTTTATTGCTTATGGTATTCTGTTTTATTTCTGCAGCATTTTTATTTATTCAAACCTGTTCATTGATATAGGAACCTTTATAGGCGAACGCTTTTTATTTCAACCATCATTCGGGTTTATTCTTGCAATAGTTGTTTTAGGTGACAAGGCATTCAAAAAAATAAAATTCAGCAGCCTTGGGGCAAAAATATCATCTGTTTCAATTTTAATGCTTGCTGTTATTATATTAAGCGGGTTTCAAACTATAAAACGAAATACTGAGTGGAAGAATGATATGACCCTGTGGCCCGCAGATGTAAATAAAGTGCCTAACAGTGCGCGTGCCCAAAACGGATGTGGCATGTCGCAAATTTTATTAACCAATAAAGAAAAAGATTCTGTAAAAAAAGTAACGCTGCTTAATGAGGCTATTGCCCATTTAAGGCGCGCTCACCAAATTCAACCCACCTATATTGACCCGTGGTTAAATATGGGCGTAGCATATTCACGACTTAATGATTTTGATAGTGCAGAAATGTGTTGGGACAGGGCACGTAAATTAGATTCCACTCATCCTATGTTAGTGGTGCAATATGACCCTGATATGTGCATTGATTTTATGAATGCCGGATTAAAAGCCGGAGCTGCAAAAGATTACCAAGCCAGTATAAAATACTTTTACCGGGCCTTGCGGCATAATAAAAAGAACGCTGATGTGTGGTACAACCTTGGTGGCGTGTACTTTACTATTGCCAGATATGATAGTGCCGGCATAGCCTGGCAACAATGTTTAAAACTGAAACCAAATTACGACAAAGCAAAACAGGGAATGCAAGCGCTGACTGCCATGGAAAATAGGGGAGCAAGAGCTACAAGATAAAATAGATAGCTGCGTTCTTTTGAAAAAAATTAATTTTGAAAAGTATCACACATTATTATGTCGAAAAAGCAACAACAAAAGAACAGTGTTAAACCAAAACCTTTAGCGACAAAACCATTGCTTAAATCGGCTTCTTTTGCTGAAAAGGTAATTTGGTTTTTGTCAGACAAGAGAAATCAATTGTTGCTAATTGCAGGAATTACCTTAGCTTTTTATGGCAATTCTATTTTAAATGAATATGCGCTGGATGACGGAGTTTTTTATACCCACAATAGTTTTGTTCAAAGTGGTATATCAGGTATTGGCGATATTTTTACCAAGGAAAGTTTATATGGTTTTATTGGCAGCGATAGTAAAAACACCGGTGGCAGGTGGCGCCCGCTATCTCTCATTACATTTGCATTAGAGAAAGAATGGTTTGGTACAGCGCCACATATCAGTCACTTTGTGAATGTGCTGCTATTGGCGCTTACGGGTATTGTGATGCTGTTGTTTTTACGGAAGTATGTCTTTAAAGAATCACCATTGGCGGCTTTTATTACTACGCTTCTGTTTATTATTCACCCCGTTCATACAGAAGCGGTGGCCAATATTAAAAGTAGAGATGAGTTGATGTCGTGGTTGTTTTTGGTGCTCACGCTTTATAGTAGTTTAAATTTTATAACTACAAAAAATTATAAGCAGTTATGGCTATCAATACTGTATTACTTTTTAGCATTATTATCTAAAGAAAACGGTATTTCTTTTATAGCTATTCTGCCACTGTCGTTTTATTTTTTTACTACAGAAAAATTAAAAACAATTGCCCTGGTAACCTTGCCGTTTATAGCAGTAGTGGTTATTTATTGGTTAATGAGAATTTCTTTTGTGCCTTTTGTAAATAATCATATTACTGAAGTAGAAGATGCTCCGTTTTTATTTGCAACTCCCGCACAACAGCTTGCTACTAAGTTAATGGTACTGGGCAAATATATTGTGCTGTTATTTTGGCCCAATCCATTAAGCGCCGATTATTCTTATAACCAGGTACCTTATGTAACCTTTTCTGATTGGCGCGTTTGGTTGTCAATAATTGTGCAAGCGGCGCTATTGATCTATGCGGTAGTTAAAATTAGAGATAAGAGCCTTATTGCCTATGGTATTTTGTTTTATTTTTTAAGTATGTTCATTGTATCCAATCTTGTATTGGATATTGGCGTGTTAATGGCAGAGCGGTTTTTATACCAGGCCTCTTTTGGGGTTTGCATAGCTGTTGTTGTGGCAGGCAATGAGTTGCTAAAAAAATTAAATTTTAAAAATATATCGCAAAAGTTTACCACCGCTTCCATAGTTATAGTAGCCGTTGTTTTGTTAAGTGGGTTTCAAACTATACAACGTAACAGCGAATGGAAAAATGATATGACTCTATGGCCCGCAGATGTAAAAAAAGTACCCAACAGCGCCCGTGCACAAAATGGTTGTGCCATGTCTGAAACTTTATTAATTGATGGCGTGACGGACACTGTGGCCAAAATGAAATTGCTTAAAGATGCGGTGATTCATGCTAAGCTGGCCCATGCTATACAACCTACTTACTTACAGGCATGGTTTAATATGGGCACCGCTTATTATTTTATGAATAATATTGATAGCACGATATATTGTTGGGAACAGGCTAAAAAGCTTGAGCCCAATAATAGCATGATAAAGACAAAATATTTTCCGGAACTGTGTGTGCATTTTGTGAATGCAGGGTTAGCTGCCGCATCAAAGAAAGATTATGCAATGGCCAAAAGTAATTTCTACCGTGCTTTACATTACAATAATGCAAGTGCCGAAGCCTGGTATAACCTGGGTGGTTTTTACTATACCACAGCAAATTATGATAGTGCCCGTATTGCCTGGCAACAATGTATAAAGTTAGACCCTGATTATACCAATGCACAAAATGGGTTAAAGGCATTGACGAGTGCAAAGTATTGATAAAGGAATCTTTTACTACACTATTTCGTTTAACCTCAAGAGCAATTCAACTCTAAAATCCTAACTTTATCCCTTTAATCATTACCCTTGAGTTTTAAACTTACCTCATCCTACAAGCCAACCGGCGACCAACCGGAAGCCATACGCCAGCTAACTGAAGGCGTGGTTAATGGTGAACGTGTACAGACCTTGCTGGGCGTAACAGGTTCAGGCAAAACATTTACCGTTGCCAATGTTATTCAAAATACACAGAGACCTACGCTTATACTTAGCCATAATAAAACTCTTGTGGCACAGCTATATGGTGAGTTCAAACAGTTTTTTCCTGAGAATTCGGTAGAATATTTTGTGTCATATTATGATTACTACCAGCCTGAAGCTTTTATTGCTTCAAGCGGTACGTATATTGAAAAAGATTCGGCTATTAATGAAGAAATAGAAAAACTGCGGTTAAAAACTACTTCCGCATTACTTTCGGGCAGGAGTGATATTATTGTTGTGGCTTCTGTATCCTGTATATATGGATTGGGTAATCCGTCTGAATTTAAAAAGGGTATCATCCGTTTTAAAAAAGGTGAGGTTAAATCTCGCCAACGTTTATTACATCAACTGGTAGATGCCACATACTCCCGCACCACAGGTGAGTTCAAGCGTGGAAATTTTAGAGTGCAGGGCGATACGGTGGATGTGTTTTTACCTTATGCCGATTATTGCTACCGCATCATATTTTTTGGTGATGAGATAGAAGCCATAGAATCTTTTGACCCTGACACGGGAAAAAAAATTGATGAGTTAGACACAGCAGCCATATTTCCTGCCAGCATTTATATAGCCCCTCGCGACCAGTTCAATACCATTATGTATGAGATACAGGATGATTTGCACAAGCAGGTAGAATTTTTTAAGAATGAAGGAAAAATGTCAGAAGCAGGAAGATTGAAGGAACGGGTTGAGTTCGATTTAGAGATGATAAAGGAGTTGGGCTATTGCAGTGGCATTGAAAATTATTCACGTTATTTTGACAGGCGCCAACCCGGTGAGCGTCCGTTTTGTTTGTTAGATTATTTTCCTGATGATTATTTATTGGTCATCGATGAGAGTCATGTCACCCTGCCACAGGTGCGTGGCATGTATGGCGGCGACCGCTCACGCAAAACAAATTTGGTGGAATATGGATTTAGATTACCTGCTGCATTAGATAACCGCCCATTGAATTTTACAGAGTTTGAAAACTTAGTGCATCAAACCATTTTTGTTAGCGCTACCCCCGGCGATTATGAAATGGAGCAAACGGGTGGAGTATTTATAGAGCAAGTGGTACGCCCCACAGGATTGCTTGATCCGGTAATTGAGATACGCCCCAGCCTGAACCAGATTGATGATTTGCTGGAGGAAATTGATGAACGTGTTAAATCGGGAGATCGTGTTTTGGTAACTACTCTTACTAAGCGGATGAGTGAAGAACTTTCTAAATATTTATTACGGCTGAATATTAAGTGCCGTTACATTCATTCTGAAGTTGAAACTTTGGAGCGTGTGGAAATTTTGCGCGACCTGAGGTTAGGTAAATTTGATGTGTTGATTGGAGTAAATCTTTTGCGCGAAGGTTTGGATTTGCCCGAAGTATCACTGGTGGCTATTTTAGATGCCGATAAAGAAGGTTTTTTAAGAAGTGCACGTTCATTAACCCAGATTGCCGGGCGGGCTGCCCGTAATATAAACGGGCGTGTAATTCTTTATGCTGACAGGGTGACAGATTCCATGCAAAAATTGATAGATGAAACCAACAGACGCCGCGAAAAGCAGATTGCTTACAATGAAAAATATGATGTTACACCATTGTCCATCGTCAAATCGAGAGAAGAAATTATTAAGCAATCTTCTGTTTTGGATATAAGAGCCTCTGGTGCTCCGCGGCCGTATATTGAAAATGAAGAAATATCTATGGTAGCTGACCCGGTGGTTCAATATATGGATAAGAAACAGCTGGAAAAGGTGATGAAAGAAACAGAAAGTAATATGAAGAAGGCAGCTAAGAAAATGGAATTTTTAGAAGCGGCCCAACTGCGCGATGAACTCTTTGCCTTGCAAAATTTATTTAAAGAACGGTTTGCAAAATAAATGAATGTGTTTGGCGTTGTTTGGTTTAAGTTGTTTGTTTTTAAACACTAAAACCAAATTTATGACAAAAAGGATTTTACTTTTTCCCATCATTATTTGCTTAACTAATTTATATGTTTTAGCAGATACTCCTGCAGGGTGGCATATTAGTGGTAGCGCCCCTAAAAATTACAACATAAGTATAGATAAAGGCGCCGGGCAAAACGGTAAGGATGTTCCAACAATAAAATCGATTAAGGAAGGAAAGGGCTTTGCCACTCTTATGCAATCCTGTAGAGCTGATAAATATCTTGGCAAACGTGTAAGAATGAGTGGGTATATAAAGACGGAAAATGTTATTAATTGGGCTGGATTTTGGTTTCGGGTTGATGGTGCCTACGGGCAAACTACCCTCTCGTTTGATAATATGCGTGAGAGGCCCATTAAGGGAACAGCAGGATGGACAAAATATGATATAGTTTTAGATGTGCCGGAAAATGCGTTTGATATGGCTTACGGCGCACAGCTTGATGGTTCAGGACAGATTTGGATGGATAATTTAGAGCTTGATATTGTAGATAACTCTGTTAAAACTACAGGTAATTTTAATCGAGGGGTTAATACCTATATATTAGACAGGCCTTCTAACTTAAATTTTGATTCTTTAGATAATCTTGAACAATCATTCACGTCAAATCCAAAGCAAAGCTGGCATAAATCAGCTAAAATATTTGATGATTACTCTATAGGTATTGATAGAGGGGCAGGAATAAATGGTACAAATGCAGGTACCATTAAATCAGTTAATAATAAAGTTAAGGGGTGCGGTAGCATTTCACAAAATTTTAAACCTGATAATTATCTTGGTAAAAGAATAAGAATAATTGCATATGTCCGATCAAAAGATTTAAAGTATAGGTCGCTTTTATACGCCGGTGCAAGTGGTGTGGATTATTCTAAAGCTCATGGTTATGAGAATAAAATTCTCGACTATGGTGATAATTATAAATCTGCTGTAAAGGGAACAACAGATTGGACTAAATGCCAGGTAGTGATTGATGTTCCGGTCAATACAGAGTTGATTTTCTTTGGTTGCCAGCTTTGGGGCCCGGGGCAAATATGGCTTGATAATGTTTCTATTGAAACCGTTGATAATTCGGTTAAAACAACTACTAACTGGGTATTTGGAAAACCTACTAAAATGCAGATTGAACCCACCAATCTCAATTTTTTGCAATAAACAGACACTGTTTTTAAATAAGCGGATGAACTGGAGGTTCATATAAAATTCATTATTTATCTTTACTGCTTAACCAAAAATTAATTTATTATGAAAAGAACATTTCTAATTTCATTTTGCCTATTAACAGTAATTTTTACTGCCTGCAATTCAAAAAAAGCAACTATTTATAAAACGTGGAACTTTTCGCGCGCTTATGTATCGGATACTGCTAAAGCATCTCCATGGCTAAGTGCCGCCACATCAATGGCATCGAGCATGTTTAGTGATTATAAACTCCAGTTTAATAGTGATAATACTTCAAAGTCCTATAAGGGCAATACAGTAGTATCTGATGGAAAAATTGAATTAGAGGGTAGTAATTCTATTAAATTAGCTCTTACCGATTCAATGGCAGTATATAAATATGAATTAACCGATACGTCATTAAATTTAATTAATGGCCCTTTGGTTATGCATTTTACAGCTGCTAAATAAATTAGTAGTAAACAGGTGGCGCTATTTAACGAGATACGGTTTTTATTAGTTAAAGAATTAAAGTTAGAGTGGCGTCAAAAGTATGCTTTTAGCGGGGTGTTGCTTTACCTGTTCTCTACCGTGTTTATCATTTACATTTCATTTTTTGATGTAAAGCCGGAAGCCTGGAACACTTTATTTTGGATAATAATTTTATTTACTGCCGTTAACGCTATTGCGAAAAGCTTTTTGCAGGAAAGTACAGGGCGGTTGCTATATTATTATTTCATAGTGTCGCCACAAGCCGTGTTATTGTCTAAAATGATATATAACACGACTCTTATGCTTTTACTTAGTGTGTTTGGCTTAATCATTTACAGTATTTTGGTGGGTAACCCTGTTGCATTACCGGGGCATTTTTTATTGACTGTGGTAGCAGGCAGTATAAGCTTTTCTCTTATTTTTACCATGATATCGGCCATTGCATCCAAAGCAGGCAATAATTTTACACTAATGGCCATATTAAGTTTTCCTGTTATTATTCCTGTGCTACTCCTGCTAATGAAGTTATCACTCAGTAGTATTACCGGTAATCCATTCCCTTTAAAAGATTTCTTTTTACTGGCGCTTATGGATTTAATTGTGGTTATGACTGCGTATATCTTATTTCCTTATCTTTGGCGCGATTAAAATCAGCTTATTCCCCGCTTCGTGAGAAAATATTGGTGGAAAATATTAAGTATAATTTGCCTTGGAGTTGCCTTAACAGCAGGTGTTCTAACCCCGCTATCTCCCGGAATTTCTAATATTACCCCTGAATCTGTTACTTCTGATTCTACTTATACTATTAATTTTTATTGCCAGAATGCGCACCTGTTATCCAATCAAAATTCATTGCAATGCTTTTTATCTGCTGACAGTGGGAAGACCATGTTATGTGGTAAGAACATACTGGTAAAAAGCGACCATCAGTTAACAGCCAATTTTTATTTCAACCACAATATATTTAGTGGTAACACTAAAATAAAATACTTAGATGCTGCGATTAATAATGATATGGATGGCACCTTTGCCGAGTTTAGCGCTATTAAAGCAGTAAGAGATACCACTAAAAATGATGTTTTGGCGCCGGCTAAATGTGGTGTGGTTATAAAAAATACCGACCCACAGTTTTTCTCTTTCCCTTATCGTGATATTTTAATTGAATCTATCCGTAATTTATACTTCCATGTACCTATGTGGTTTGCCATGATAATTATTTTATTAGTATCGGCCATTTACAGTATCAGGTATCTTTATACGTTTAAAATAGATAATGATATTGTGGCGTCGGAGTGTGCTAAAGTAGGTTTGTTATTTGGCCTATGTGGTATTACCACGGGCTCTATGTGGGCAAAAACAACATGGGGAGCCTATTGGAACAATGACCCTAAGGAAAGTGCAGCGGCTGTAGGATTGCTAATGTATTTCGGCTACCTGGTTTTACGTAGTTCTATTGCCGATCATGATAAGCGGGCACGTGTAGCAGCCGTTACCAACATTTTCTTTTACGCTATTTTTATACCACTTATTTTTGTACTCCCGAGGCTTACTGATTCTTTGCACCCGGGAAATGGCGGTAACCCTGGTTTTAATAGCTATGACCTGGATAATCATATGCGCGTTATTTTTTATCCTGCCATTATTGGCTGGACATTATTGGGTGTATGGCTGGTTTCTATCCGTTATCGCATCAGGAAACTTCAAAATAAAATTGAATCTGCTTAATATGAAAAAAACACTTTTAACTATTTTAATGTTGTTGCCTTTAGCCACGTTTGCCCAAGGCAATGATGTAGCTGATAAGTTTGGTAATTTTCTGCGCGAATCAGGCAAGTTGTATGTTGTGTTTGCAGTGATAATTACTATTTTTGCCGGCATAATTGCCATGCTTATCCGACAGGAAATGAAATTGAGCAGGCTTGAAAAAAAGATAACCAATAAAAATTAATATAAACCCCGATATACTTATGAGTAAGAATAAAGAAGAAGAATACAGTTTTTTCGGAAGCGTTACCGCTTATTTTGATAAAGCTGCAAAATTTACTGATCACCCACAGGGATTGCTTGACCAGATAAAAACTTGCAATAGCGTGTACAAAATGAATTTCCCGGTGCGTATTGGCAATGATGTAAAGGTTATTGAAGCCTATCGTGTAGAGCATAGCCAGCACAAATTGCCCACCAAAGGCGGTATTCGTTACAGCATGGGAGTTAATCAGGATGAAGTGATGGCGCTTGCGGCACTTATGACCTATAAATGTGCTATTGTTGATGTGCCATTTGGCGGAGCAAAAGGTGGAATAAAGATTGACCCTAAATCACATACTGAAAGTGAATTGGAACATATTACCCGCCGCTATACCTCAGAATTAATTAAGAAAAATTTTATTGGCCCGGGTATCGACGTACCAGCCCCGGATTACGGAACCGGCGAACGCGAAATGTCGTGGATTGCTGATACTTATATGGCATTTAACCCAGGCCAAATTGATGGCTTAGGTTGTGTTACAGGCAAACCGGTTAGCCAGGGCGGTGTACGTGGCAGAAAAGAAGCTACGGGGCGTGGTATATATTTTGGTGTTAAAGAGGCAGTAAATAATGCCGAAGACATGAAGAAGCTGGGATTGACCACCGGCATTGAAGGCAAGCGTGTAATTGTACAAGGATTAGGCAATGTGGGCTAC
>Ga0302277_1000903_pt1 | contig 22590 bp, 14 predicted proteins | sample III_Bog_N3_1_FD_198759 | JGI IMG/M metagenome (GOLD analysis project Ga0302277, IMG submission 198759) | Peat permafrost microbial communities from Stordalen Mire near Abisko, Sweden - III_Bog_N3_1 | ecosystem: Environmental > Terrestrial > Soil > Wetlands > Peat | place: Sweden: Abisko... | reverse complement strand
GAGCAGGGCGACCGACATGGCGCCTGGATCTACCGCGCCCAGGGAGCGTTCCCCTAGGTTGCGGGCTCGGCCGAATTTGGCCCGCATGGCCTTGGTGGCTTCAGCGCCTTGAGCGGCCGCAGCGGCGGCCTGCTGCATGGCGGTCTTGATGCCCTGCTCGGGATCGGCGCCCTTCAGGGCCGCTAGTGCGGGCAGGAAGGCGTCCATCATGGTCTTGTCGCCGATCTGGGCGCGGCTTAGCCTTTGCAGTTTCGTGGTGCCGGCTTCAACCAGAGCCGCCAATTCGACGCCATCGAACTGGTTCCGGCCGGTCGCGCCTTCGCTCAGCCCCTTGAAGAAGGTGCCGAGCAATGGACCGGTAGAACCGGCGTCGACGGACATTACGGCCCAGGCCACCGTGGAGAACAAAGCCTTGAGGTCGGTGCCGGAGTTTCCGTTGACAGTAGTCTCTACGGCTTCCATCGCGCGCAGCATGCTGATGCCGTGGTCACCGTCGCCCACTGCGCTGTCCAAGCGCGAGAGCATTTCGTGTCGGCCGCGAATGTTGCCCGCGGCCGCGAGCAGCATTTGGCATATCTCCGAATAGCCGATGGTTACCATCATTGGTTACCATTGCGCTGAGTGCAGGAGTTCGGAACCGGGCTAGGGTTAGAAGTCCACCAGTCACGAATTGACAGTCCCGGCCCAGGCTTCGACTGGCTCATTTCATTGTTAGCGCCGGAGTATGGCACGGGGCTTTCCAGTATTGCAGCAACTCATCATCCATCCTGGCAACGAACATCTGGAAGCCGGCCATTTCTTGGATGGTAAGCCACTCGCCGCAATGCGCCACGGCGAGGGAGATGCCCTGAGCGTCCAGGTACTTCTTGCAGCCGCTCAGCACGATGTAGAGCTCCATCAGGGTAGTGGCCCCGGTGCCGTTGAGGAGCAGCATCAGGCGGTCGCCGGCCTTGGCATTCACCGCGCCGACGAGACGGGAGATCATCAGCTCAGCGGTCTGCTCGGCGCTGAGTATCTTGGAGAGCCCCGTGCTGGCTTCACCGCGCTGGCCCATGCCGATTTCCATTTCGTCTTCCGCCAGTTCAAAGATGGTCTGGCCGGTCGCCGGGTGCGTGGCGGTTTTCATCGCCACCGCCAGCGTCGCCATGTTTTCGTTGAGGCGTTGGGCGAGGGCGTGGACTTCTTCGAGGCTGCGGCCCGCTTCCGCGGCTGCCCCGGCAATCTTGTAGAGGGGAATGCAGCCCACGAGGCCACGCCGGTCTTCGGCGGGCGCATTGGCGCCTGGGGCGATATCTTCGTGCGTGAGAAGGAGCTTGTATCGGATGCCTTCCTGGTCAGCCATTTCCATCGCCATTGTGGCGCTCAGCACGTCGCCGGGATGGTTGAGGACGACGAAGAGGATGCCTGCCTCGCGCTGAGCCAGGCGTAAAGCCTCGCCGACCCTCGGCGGTCCGGGCGCGGCGAAGATGTCACCCACGACGCTGTAATCCAACATTCCTTCGCCAACGAAGCCGCTCAGCGCCGGTTCGTGGCCGGCGCCACCCAGCGTGACCAGCGCTACCTTGTTCGCTGGCTTGGGCTGAATACGGCAGACGATCTTGTCTGGTCTCACCGTGACGAGGTCCCCGTGCGCGATGGCAAAACCATCAAGCAATTCCTTCACCAGAGTCTTGGGATCGTTGATGAATTTCTTCATGGCCAACTGATAGGACTGCTTTCTCGACGCTCCGTAGTAGATCCGAGTTTTCTCGAGGGACAATTTCATCCGAGAGGTCTTACGACTTGATTACCAAATTCATCTGGTTGCAAACCATAGAAAGGATTTAGCAACTCCCATTTTGACATGCGGGCATCATTCAAATCATCAATGAATCGCTTCAACCCAACATAGTATTCGAGCCCTGTCTTTGTTGCCTCAGGGTGCAGTAAGGCGTACTGGCTCGGAATAAAAATTCTGGGTATGTAATGATGAACAGCTGCTTTTCCGTGCTTAGCTAATCGTTCCGAAGTCCTCTTTATTGTGTCGCTCGAATCATGACCCAGAATGATGTGAATCCCGACCTTTGGGAACACATCCTCTAGCTTCCCGATCATTTTTGAATAACCATCGATAGTTCTGGGGCCCTTACCATACATGCGGTTTAGCACTTCGTCTGAAGTGCCATCCATGGTGACTGAAAATCTATCAACCCCAAGGGATCTAAGCTTTAACAATTGAGAATCGTCAAACACTGCAGATGTTTGAATACTGAATCTCGCACTGTTAAATTCCTTTCGTCGAAAAGAATCAATGATTGCCACAAAAAGTGCAAAGTCTTCCTCTGGAGTCTGTAACGCCCCTGTAGAGATGTTCACGACCTTTAACTCATCTTTGTGTTGAATTTTTTCACTTATTTCGCTGGTAATTCTTTCAAGATTGTCCACATAATCAGTCGGTCTATTCAAAAAAAGAAGCCGCGAACAAGACTTACAACGAAAAGCACAACCAAGGACGGGATTGACGAATACTTTTTCAGGAAGGGGCGTGCCATCATGTTCCCTTCTTTCGAGGTACCATGGGGAAACAGCCGACATGATGTCGTAGAGCCTAAAGCTCTCAAACACACGGATAGGTTCGCCCTCGTAGAAAAATTGCGCAGTGTGTTTTCTCAAAGGGGTGTCTTTATCGCCTTCGACAGACACGGAGTAGGGAGTGACGATCTTTGCAGTTTTGTCGCCTAAAGGGGCATTATGAGCCGTAGAAAAAGAATATCCATTTGCTTGATGGAGTAATGTTGCTGCTTCCATCTCGGAAGCAGTCTTACCAACCGAATTGACAAAATTGACCGATGCTCGCTGTGCGTCCATCACTCTTACACGCCAAGTATCGTATCCATACTTAGTAGCGCACTCCTCGATATTAGCCGCGCTCTGCTCAAAAGATTCGGTAGCGATTCTTATCTGATTCGGTGTAATAGGCTCAGCACTATGAACGTGCAATTTCAGGTTTGCCATCGTGTCGATTTCCTTTACTGATAGGAATGTGTTTTTCGACGCCACCCTAAAGGGGATTTTCTTTCATAGGCAAAAGCGAACGAGTCGCGCTTGCGCTGCGGGAGAGCATATGCCGCTCGTGACGAACACTGCCAACTGACACACTTCTCCCCACTGCTTCAAATGGACATTGCACGATCCTAACCCCTCCCAAACCTCAGGTCAACACAGGATTTGGAATCAGGACAAGGGTTTTATCGTGGTTCGGAGGCGGGCGAGCACTTAGCGGAATTCCAGGTCTGAGAATCGAGGGCCACCCACTTTATTGATAGATCGAGATGTGGGCCAAGCGCCGCCGCAAGGAGTTTTTCTTGCGGTAGTCGCCTCCCACCCTCCCACCAGTCTAAAGATGGGTGGCAAGCAGGCATGGGACCGGCGCGAAACCAACTCAATCGTTCGTGGACCGAGGTTCGATAGTGTGCTTCGGGAAGAACATGCCCTTCTGCCGTTCCACAACCTTTGCCACTCTGGAGCCATCGCTTGCACCGTTCGGCGACAGAGTTGTTTTCGGAATGCTCGGTAGGCGCTTTAGACCCATTATCGGAAAGAGCGGCGTTGAAACAGGCGCACAGCAATACATTGCAAAGGAAAAGATGCAGCTGTCGTCGGCCGGTTGCTCGGCTGCGGTTTGCTGCGATCGGAGTTCGCGAGCGTGACCGTAAATCAGCAGCAGTCGAGGGAAAACCACTGGACTATGGTCGATCTCGTTGGGGAAAGGTGGTCGAGTGAGAACTGTACCTGTGCCTGGCATGGTGTAAAGACCTGCACTACGTCTGGCCGACGGCTTCGGGGGAGAAGGAGGGCAACGGCTCCAGGCGCATTCGGAAGAGCGGGTTGCGGCAGGAAACTTTGATTGCAAAAACAATCATTGGCGAACACACGGCGAATTTCATCACCAATTTCGCCAGAGGAGAATACGCGGCGATTCCCGATTCTTGCCCCGGCACGACGCGCTGAAATGAATCCCCGATCCTGAAGCACAGCAGTCAGTGCATACGCCAAACTCGCCGATCATATAAACTACTATCGTTCCCTCTTTTCATAAAAATGGCACAGGGCTGCATACTTCCGGTCACCTCGCGGGACAGCCAGGAGCTTCGGCGTTCCCTGCAAGACCCCAGCACGCAACGCGCAATTCTTGCAGCCGGTGAAGCGATCGATAATCGGGACAAGTACGCCTACTGCGATGCCGTAACTTACCCTTTGGCAAATCCGGACGATGCTGCGCACAAGGTATTTGTCGATTATGTGCTGAGAAATGTTGAAGGCAATGAAGTCATCCACAAGTCGTACGTGCAAGCGTTGCCGAAGGCCGTAGTTACAATTGCTCGACAAACCAAGGATGTCTTGGGCCTCGTCACACCCTCAGTGGGAAAGCGTGCGAGCGCCAATGACCAGACCCTCAAGCATCGAACGCGAGGCGATGCTTTCGCTTACGAGCTCCTCGGCACGGCGGAATTGATCCGACTCAATGAGACCGTTCAATCCGGGTCCCACGCGGCCAACAACGGGCCCGAGTTAAGAGTCTATAAGACCGACAGGATCGATCTTGGAGTTCGGTTCAATACTGGAAATCGCCGGAACGGAGAAGAATCCGGTATTTTCCGACCGACAAGCAAACAAATCACGAGGCAGAGCGAGACGTTCGAGGCCGACTTGTTGATTCGACGTAACGTTGGAAGCGGCCTAGCTCAGAAGGTCCGTACGATAGGTGTCGACTTCAAACATTCACGAAATTCGACCCCTTAATCAACTAATCCTCAGGACTTCGTCCGCAAGATCAATGATGTCGTCCAGGGAATTCTCAGGGGCGAACTCGGGCTCGCGGAATATCACTATGTCACAAATGGATATTTCGATACGCCGTTTAAGGAAGCTGTCGCAAAAGCAAACGAAACAATTATGACTCACCAGAGAAATAACGGTGAAGCGGAGAGTCCGAAGATAGGAATACACGAGCGACTCCAGTTCCCGCTGCCGTGAGGTAATGAGGTGTTTGAACTCGATCAACATCTCGAAGTTCTTCAAGCACTTTTTGAGGCACCTATTCCGGTCTCCGTTGAAGAATGGCTGACTAGGGGTGACCCGAAGGTTGTTGGCGGATTGCCGCTACTTGGATTACCCATCGGGCCCGGCGTCGATAATGCTTGGGGCGCCACACAATACCTGCGCGCATGTCGACCGGAACTGCCGCCGCGTTTTTTGGTCGTCCGCCTGTATGGCGACAGGGCGCTTTGTGTTGAGCTTACGGGGGTTAAGGAAAATAGCCCGCTCAACCAAATTGATTGCGATTCCTTGAGCGCACCGAAAGCGCTGAATCTGTCGTTTGGCGCGTATTTACGCTCTGCCGGGAAGAACGATGAGAGTGCACATAGGATATTCGACCGAGTTGATGATCTATTGAACCGCCAAGGCTACAACTATGATCATGTGAGCGGGGGTAAGTTGCCGCGACCGCATCAGTGGCGGATCGTACGCAGCTGTGTCCACGATCGCTTGGTCGGAATCGCTGCGCTTCGCCAAAATGACCAGATGGACGCGACGGAGATAGACCTCTTTGAGGTAGCCGATCATCCGCTCTATGCCGCGGGACATGGTGTCCGTTCTCTGCTAACGCTGGTGTTTGCCGATGCCTTCAAAGCGGGCAGTTCAATGCGGCTCATATTCAACAAGGTGCCCGGGATTCGCGGAGCGGCTATTCCAGGAGAGATTCTAGAATTTGCGAAGCGGGCCCGCATTAGCATAGCACGAGCGGGGAATAACCAAATCAATCATGACGCAGGAAGCGCGCTCTTTGCCGCTGCGGCGGGCTTGTCCGCAAGAACAATTTCTATCGCTCAATCCAGCTCAAATCTCACACTTGATTCGATCTCATATCTTAGTGCCACCAGAATCTGGACGTTGGAGGAAATAGAGTGGCTCCTGGATGAATGCCCAAATGCCGAGTCGGTACTGTTTGGCGTCGCAGATGCCCGAAACTGGGTGGCATACATGGAGGCGCTTGGGTGGGGACGGGCAGCAGTACTGGCCTCCGCGTTCAGGTCGGCACTGAATGAAGAAGGCGAAGAAGGTATCGACGCGACGTCTGTACGCGTCGCCAAAGGCTATTTCGAATTTCGTGTCGCAAGGGAGACATGCCTGCCCTGGACGGAAGAGACTGCGCTTAAACCGGGCGACACGATCGCCGTCTTGCCACGACCGCGACCAGAGCTCTCATTCGAACCCTATCTACTGGAAGCAAACGCGAAGGCCCTTGCAAGGGAAGCAGCAAACGCTACGCGGCGATTCATTCTCCAATCTGCAGAGTCCTCGGTAGCTCTGGATGCGCGTGTCGTTCCCATTCTCAGTGGCTTGAGCGTCACGACAATTGCCAGTCCGTATACGCTTCCGGATCTTGACAACTTAGTTGACGCGAAGTTCATGCGGGCAAAAAGGGTGCGACGATGATCTACGTGTTTGAACCTGACGCGACATTCTGGGATTCCCCAGCAATAGCGACAGCCGTGCATGACGTATTTGAAGCCTGTCGCCGTATCGAAAAGGAGTCAGATCCTGGGCGGGAGGTTGTGCGACTCGGCGTGGCCCTCCGCGCAATCGAGCAAGGGTTGTATGCTCGATACTCCTCTCCTAGAGTGCTTGAAAGTTCTGCAGCCGATGCTGTTGCCGCGACGCTGCCACTTGTAGGATCGGTTCGCCTCCCCTTCACAGTACAGAGCATCAATGGGGCGTTGAAGCCACTTTGCTTCGTTACGGCAGTCCCATTTGATAAACAACCGTTTGTTTTTCCCTCGACTTCGCCTGTGTCCAGTCCTAGCAACGGCCCCCATGTGTCGCTTGAGCGCAAAGCTGCCCTTGATGTCTCGCGAGATCAGGGTTCAAAGCTTCTCAGACGCATCGATGCCGCGCGACGCGGCAATGCCCAGGTAGCCCTTGGCAATAGTAGGCATGTTGACCTGACCAAGGCGCTTCACCGCTACTTACATGCCACCGATGCGGAGGAATCTTTTAGGATACATTTCGTTTACAAGGACGGATCAATGGGAGGTGCTATCCATCTGAGGCAACTGCCGATACGTGAGGAACCTTCAGGAGCGGTGGATCTGTGTGTGGCTCTCGAGTCTTGCCGTCATTTCGATCTCGATACAGAGGTGGACTGCTATCTTCTGCGGAATGCAGAAGTAGCACGACGGGAAGACGCAACCTTTGCAGTCCAAGAGAAAATCTCATACGAACGGATTCGCGCGAGCCTTGAAGATCTCTGTGGAAAGGAAAGCCTCCATCTCCGTCTATTTCACACAGGCTTGGAGCCAGCCGTCGTGGGCTTCTATCGCGCTCTAATCGATCTGCTTCTGGCCGGTTGGCAACTAAAAGTGACGCCGGTGTTTTTTGTAGGCGGCAGGGACGAAGAAACTTGGTATTGATGGGGAGGTTAAGTTCGTGCCAAAAGAATGGAGTGCACGATGTAAGGATTGCGATGCTTTGTTCTCCTATTCCGACTTGGTCCTCAGAGAGCGACTTAGCCGGGGGCTTTCTCCCCCGGAACGTTGCTCAACCCACCGCCAGAGGCACGGGATCGAGACACGCGCGATGGGCAGTTCGCATTTCGGTCTGACGCCCATCGATCGGATCGATATCCTGGGTGGCAGATTTCTAGGCAGCTTCGACCGGGGCGACCGGGGTAAGCCGCACACGCGCGACATTATTCCCGATCCCACTGGTCTCGATCTCGGTTTGCGAGCGGAACATGTGCAGGAGATCTATGACGCGCTCGGTAAGAACCGTGTTCTTGTGATTGTGGCTCCGACCGGGGCCGGCAAGTCCACGGTGATTCCTTTCCGCTTGTTATCGCCGATGCAAACTTCCGGCTTGCGACACGACCATTTCACTCAGAATGGTCGCCAGATTATCGTTACCCAACCACGGAGAGTAGCGGCAAGTGACATTCCTCGAGTAATTGGTCGAAAACTTTACGGGGCGAGTGTCGGACCTGGTTCGGAGATTGGGTATCGTCACGGCCAGGATCGGGAGCAAATGGATCCCTGGAACAGGCTAGTCTTCGTAACGGATGGCACGTTGCTGAATTGGCTCACCGACCATCGAGCGGGAGAATTCAGCATCATCGTCATCGACGAAGCCCATGAGCGCAGCACCACGATCGATCTGATATTGGCTCTGCTGAGGAAAGACTTAATCAAGTATCCACATCTTCGGCTGATAATTTTGTCGGCGACCATCCACGCGGAAAACTTTGTACGATATTTCGAGGGTGTCTTGCCAGGGAAGGTGTGGCACCGCGATTTTCAGGAATGCGAGAAATCCTATGGCTACGAATGCCGATGGTGGACGAAGGCGGCAATAGAACCAAATGTCATGGCAAGCGTTATGGCGAGCAAAATAGTCGAACTGATTAAGTCCACCAAAGAGGGCGGTATCCTCGGCTTCATGCCGGGAGAAGAGGAAATCAAGGAAACGATATCGATAATTGAACGTGGTCTCGATTCAGAATCGCGTGACCAGGTAGCACTTCTTCCACTCTACTCGGCACTTGATTCCGACGAAATCGCTCGCGCAAAGGATCCAATCAAGCCGGTCACCCGGGGCGGTAAGAAATATGTTCCCCGGCGCGTTGTCATAGCAACGAATATAGCCGAAACCTCACTGACGATTCCCGATGTCGTCCACGTGGTTGATTCTGGTCTCATCAAGGAGTCGATTTGGGATGTCGTTGCCCAGACCGAGAAGCTAGAGACGAGATGGCACAGCCAAGCCGGATGCAGGCAACGATGGGGACGGGCAGGACGGAACCAGCCGGGAATTGCCCACACCTTGTACAACCGGGATCAATTTGACTCCTTCGAGCCTTTTACGCGTCCGGCGATTGCAAGGGAGGCGCTTGATGAGGTGTTGATCAAAGCCGCCCGCGCGGGTGTAACCGATTTGAGCTCTCTCGCTTGGTTGGACGCGCCTGATCAGGCGGAAGTCCGTCGGGTCACGGGCACTCTCTCGGCACGTCTTCTTATTGATGGTGACGGCGATCCAACGAGATTGGGCTCAGAGATCTTTGGTGTTTACCAACGCATAATGCGCTACCTCGGTGATGGTGCTGGTGTGGCGACGAGAGCTCTTGACATGGCCTCGCTCCTACTATTGGCCGACCAGTATGCCTGCCTCGTCGAAGCGGCGACGTTTCTTGTGGTACTCCCCCACATTGGAGACAACCTGTATCACAGACGCAATGGTCTTTTCAGGTTTGAATCCGTGTGGCCAGTTGAGGAACGTGACCGCATTGCGCGTATTCATGGAAGTCTACGAACCGGATGCATCGACGACTTCGATTTTGCAATCAAGATCGCCGCACTCTATGAAGGGCTAATCGTGGGTGACAGAACTCTGGGGGGCAAAGAGTGGGCGAACAGAGCTGCAATCAATACTGAGGTTCTCGATGGAGCGCTGGCCTCACGAGAGAGTCTGCTCCAAGTGTTTGTCAAAGATGCGCGTGAACGGGGAGTCCGCAAACTTAATCTCTCGCTGTGCGAGCGAGTCCGCATGCTAGTAGCGTATGCCTGGCCTGATAGGAGGATAACCGCAGAGCTGAATACAGGTTGGAATGCCCTTGATGGAACGCAAGGTAAGCTATCACTGAATTCACAGGCCCGGCAATGGCGAGAGAATACGTCTGGATTCACTGCAAGCTTTGGCAGGCCGCTTCAAGATCCCGCGACCGCAAAGAGAGTGGCGGTAGCGTCGGTCGTGGTACGGTCCGTGGAAAACCGTGACGGGGATAGTTGCGCCCTTCCATTAGCAAAGCGAATCCATAGACTACGTGTTGCGCCCGATTTGGGGCTGCAGATACAACGCCTGCTAGTCGACCAGTTGCTCCCGATCGGAACCGAGTTCGCTGCGGGGGCCGTTCCGGCCGTCATTTCGCTGCCAGAACCGGAGACTTCGTACACTGTGAGTAACCACAGTGACATTCTACCGGGGAGCGCCGCTGTTCTCTCGCGGTGGCAAGGCGAAGACTTCGAGCTGCCAACGGCTCTACTTGATCCACATCCGTTGCCTGTTAGTAGTTTCGCCGCAACAAAGGGGCATCGAGTGACTGTAAAGTTCTTGCGCCGAGTCGACTTTCCTCCGACTGGAGGCACAAGCGAATTCGTCTGTAGGACGAGACAAAATGAATGCTTCTATGTCGTCACTTCGGACATTAGTTTCTTGTCGACTAGTCCTGCGTTGGATCACTATGTAGGGACTGAGCGGACGCTAACCTATGTCGGTCAGAGGGCCGAAGGCCAGCCTATACTCTCGCAGCTGTTCGAATTGGAGAATGGATGGAGGGAAATCCGCAAGCGCTCACGCTACTGGGGCTCCATTTCATCCGTCCTCGCGACCGAAGGTAAGGACAAGAGGGTTAGTGTAGAGATCAAGGATCCTTCGAACCCTTCCATTTCGCACTTCGCAACAATCACCTTGCCAAATGGGCGAAAGCATTTAGAGGCGGTGAGTGTCGGTGACATTGTCTATTTCTCGCTGATGCCGGAACGACGCGAACCATGGATAATTGCCACAGAAGGACAGACACTTAACGTGAGTGTAATTTCTGCTCTCAACGCTGTAGGCATAGCTTTGAATGGGACCCAATTAAGTACTGCCAGGCCGCTGACGGCTTCACAACTATATGACGTGGTTTTGACAGCCCCAGATGCGGAGCCATTAGCCCGGCGATTCTTCCAACTATCACACGCATTTGACCTCGACTCGGAATCGGTTGATACAGAGTTGTCGCTTCGAGAACTGGTGCGGTTGTTGGAGCAGGCACGAACGATATGGAGAGACGCTTGGTCAGATGACAAGGCCGCGATTCGTGAGCGTGTGAAAGCACTGCAGAGCATTCTAAAAAACTCCGCCGTTTCGCGTTTTGGAGCCACAAGCATTCGATCGGTGCTCGACTCAGCTTGGGAAATACAAGATCTTCGTTACAAGACAGAAGAACAGGCTGAACGAGTTGCCAAGATTCCGACCGCACGGCAGAAGCATCGGGAATGGGTATCGAGTCAACAGGCAAACATCGTTAGATTGACAGGCTTCCTGTCACAGAACCCCAGACCTGAAAAGCGAATCCTCTATAACAATTATCTCTGGGAGTCACAGCAGAAATTAGCGAAAGTGGCAGCCGATTTGCCCCGGTTGGAGGCTCGGTGGGCTCAGGACGAAGCAGACCTTCCAAGGCTTCAGAGAGAGATCTCTTCGGCACGAATCAGAATAGAGCAGCTGAGGTCGGCTGTGCTACCGCCCATTGATCTTTCAGGCGGCCGAAAACTCGATCACATCCAAGCGGTCGCAGCACCACGAGAGATTTCACGAGCGGAATCGGTTCCCATTTCGAAGAAGGCTTCGCTTCCTCGTCGATCATTAGAAGAACAGCGGCTCAAGTATAGCGGTGATCAAGTGCGGAGGTTGTCCGAGCGAGGTCATGTGGGTATTCTCGGTCTACTTTTCGGTGTGCAACCTGCAAAGAGCATCATCCAAAATGTCGCGGAAAGATTCTCTGTATCGATCGAAATCGAGGGGCCCACGACGCTCCTAGTCCGCGCGCACTCCAAAGCCGCAATTGAAGCTGTACAAGCAGAGCTCAATCGGAAACTGTCGTAGGAGCAAGGGAGGCCTCTTCATGCTTTCTTAACGGCGTTGCAGAGACCGGGGAAGTTTCGACGAGTGACTCTGACCTGTCCACAATGGGAAGAGCCAAATGCGTTGAGTCCTGATGATGAACGAAAGCGGTGTCGGCCGTCCAGGCCACACGGGCTACGGGCTTGGCGATTAGCTCAGAGGAGAGCGTCATTTGCTCGTCGATCAATGCAAGACCATACCCAGATTTTGACCATCCACATCAGATCGGCAGGCGTGGCTGCCAAGCAGCAAAGTTCTAGTTGAATCCAACCTCGGCGAGCATTTCCATCAGGCGAGCATTTCCATCAATCGTCCGTGAGCCGGAGGATGCGTTTCCGGATTCCTAAGCGCTGTAGGGCTTGGAAGTCGTCTAGTGCAGTGAATTGCGAACGTATTGTGATTGTCACCAGGGAAGCGATCCAAGTTAAAGTTCTTCGTTTTGAATGAAGTGGACGACGGGCTCTAACCCGCGACCTCTGCCGTGACAGAAGTGCTTTTGATCGTAACCCATTGAATCCATGGGCATTGATGGCTAACAAGAGCACTGTAAGTCCTTTAAAAGCACTACAAGAAATCCTTCAGCACCCTCGCCAGCACCCTCGCAGACCTCTGCTTTTTTGGCCTAAACCGCTGCCCTCCAGCGGCAGAGGTCGGGAAAAGCGGACCTGTGCCGTTGCACAGCAGAGGTCTGGAACGGTTTGACTGCTGCCGTTGTTCAGCAGAGGTCAAATGTGCCAAAATTGCAGCGGCAGAGGTCTGGTTCGACTTTTGGATCGAGTATTTTGTTGTCTTCAACTTAATACCATTGTTCGCCTTTGATGCCCTCTTGCCAGAGATTGAAATACCGAAACACTTTGGTAGGCAATCGTGGACTTCATTGCTCTGTCCGTCAGCATTTCTTCCAGGCGCTTTTTAGTCAGCTTCAGCGGTTCACGCTCTACAGAAGTCAGTTTCTCCTCGACCCGCTGAATGGCGTCTTCGATCTTCTTGATCCCTTGTCTGAACTCTTCCTTGATTTTCTTCTCACTACTCACGATTAGATCGTTCAAGGCTGGATCGCACTGTTTATGGACCCTTTCATTGATCTCATCCAACTTGCGTTGATGTTCCCTTTTTATCCCGTAATAGACAGCATCAGGAAGAAGCCATCTGGGAAGTATGCTAACTATGTCGAGAAAGTAGCCTTCCATGGAATCAATAATTGAGCGATCGAGCTTCAAGCGAAGCTCTCTGATTTGAATTGACAGTTGTTTCAAGTCAACAATTGCCTTTACCGACAGCGACTCACCTGCACGGTTTCCCAAGGGGTCAAAAACAGGAAGTGCATAGGGTGTGGCCTGTAATTGAGCCATCAGCTTCTTTAGCTCAGCGTCCTTTTCTTTCAGCGCCTTGTTGGCGTCATCCTGGTATTTTACACAGACTGAATGAAATGCAATCTTCTCATCTGCATTGGCAGCGCCATCCCAGAATCCTATCGAGCGAACTCTCTGATCCAAATCTGCGCGTGCGGAAGAACCTGCCTTTGCAAGTTCACTTTCGAGATGAGACATGGAGTCCTTCCCCATCTTGTTCGCGCTCTGCTTGTGCTCTTCAAGGAGGTGGATTGTAGTCTCGAGCTTATCGCTAAATTGTTTTAGTGCCTTTCGCAGATCCGATTCCGTAGCGCGAAGTGAATTGTATAGTCCTATCGCCTTGGTTTGAAGCCCACGCACCACGCACAAATCGTGAATTTGTTCGCGCAGGGTTGTCATTCCGCTCGTTCCTTCAAGCTCGCGAGCCCGCCCCATCTCTCGCGTCCTCTTTAATGCACCCTCTAATGCCTGCTTTCCATTCACTGCGACAATGCCATCGACCCTGCTTCGATACGACTGTTCGGCAACCCTCATGATGCGTTTTTGGTCGTTTGCTGAAATCTCATCCAAACGTGTGACGACCAAGAGTGTTTTCTTGCCATACGCAGAAAACACATTGAAAAGTGCATTCGTGGCTGCGGACTCAATACTGTCGGCCCGCAATAGCCATAAGGCCGCATCGCAACGACGATACTGCCAGAGCATGTGGCGTCCCCGCACTGTCTGATTAAGCCTGCTTACTACCTTATCGGCTGTATTTCTCCCAGCTTCCTTCAGGACGTATTGCTGTAGATCATCCGGCAGTTGTTGGTTCAATCCCTGGGTGTCGACGATTCGCACCCGTTCAGGAAAGGGGCTGGCCGGGGTCCAATGAATTTCCTGCTCAAGTTCAAAGATTGCAGGTTTGTAGAGTTCCCTGCTTTTCCTAGCTCTGTTGGCCTCCTCAGAAAGAAGAGCTTTAGCAATATCAAGAGGTACTCTGTGCTCCATGACCTCATAAAACCCTTGCGCTGGTTTGCCCGAACCAATTTCACTACGCAGCCACTCGTGCTGATTTGCCTCGATATGTACGAGTAAACGCACTGATTTCGAAGGATTGCGGGAAAGAATCAACCGATGGAATGTGCGAGTCGCCGGCAGAGTACTGACTTTGGCGATTTCTTCGCCCAACAACGCGTTGATGAGCGTAGATTTTCCAAAGTTTCCTTCCCCGACAACAAATATTTCAAACGGCTCTGTTCCTCTTTGTGAAAACCCATTCAGAGCCATTTCAAATTCCGGAGTTGTGCGCAAGCCCGCATACCGTTTCGCGCACAATTGTGCTTGTGCGGATAACCAGTCCGGAATTCTTCCCGAGCTACAATCAAACATCAAAGAGCTCAGCCGTTGCAGGTGCGTATGACTTTCGGAATTGACCATTTTCTTACCTGAATACCTTTATAAGAATGACGATGAGCGCCAGTAGGCAGGAACCACCCAGGCCCCATATCCACCGTTGCAGGATGAGGATGTTTCGATCCGTATTGCTCATTTGCTCAAGAATTATCCCCAATTGAGCGAACTGTTTGTCAGACAACTCTCTATTCGTTGTGCTGCTCTCTTGGATTTCCGCCTGCACCTTCTCTTGAAGTTGACCGACCTGCTCTCCAAATCTACCTGAGAGAGCTTCCATATCAGCTTTCGCGGAGCTTCGCGCTTCGCGAATATCCTCACCCAATCCGCTCGCCTTCGTGCGAAGTTCGGTTTGTATCTGCGCTCTGGTTTCCTTAATATCATTCGCACATATTGCAATTTCTCTGCCCGCGGACAAGAACTTATCTGCCATCAACGAGCCTAACTTGTTCTCCGTTTCAGTCGCAGCTTTACGCGTTTCTTTATGGATAGTAACGGCGCTTTCTTCAATACTGCGACCGAACTTAACCTCCAGTTTCTCCAGAGCAGCAGGCGTTTGCGAAATGCTTTCCAGATAGCGGTTCGTTTCCCGTTGCAGGTTCTTGATCAGGTCGCCTGTCGCGGCAGACAGATTCTGCAAAGCCGTGCCCGTGTTCTTTTCAAAAGCCTGATGCTGCTTGATACCGAGATCTTCGATGACTCCTTGAAGGGATTCTCGCCATTCTTCGGGAAACGCCAACAGTCTTTTACGCAGATCACCCAGTTGTTCGACGATCTCCCCGGAGTAAAGAGCCGTGTCCTGCAAGGGAGCGATCTCCTTCTTTACAGTCTGGAGCAGTTCTTCAATGGCGCTGAAGTCGTGCTTTATCTGACTGCGGACGACAGAATCGGACACAATGCTGATGTACTCGGCGAATTCCTGAGCGAGGGCTTCATCGCTTTGCCCTGTTGTTCTATTACCTTGCTGTGATACTTGCATTGTTCTGCTCTCCTAGCGCACCATCAAAAGTTTTAGATGCTGTCCGTTCTTTCCTCTTGCCTGCCATAGTTCGGCAAAGTCACTCTGCGCTGCAAATGCTCCATCGTGGTAAGAATCAAACACGCACGTACGCTGACCGATTGCTTCAAGCGAATCGTGACAGATCAAAGCCTCAGAGTTTGTGATGATCCAAGTGTCGCTGAGGGAAAGCGCATCGCCGTTTTCAGCGGCAAGTACGCGAATCTCACATTCACCATTCCACTTTTCGATCTGCCCACGTAAGTGTCTGCTTGCAGATTCCCATTCCGGTTCCCGACAAGTCGTCAAGATACGCACGCGAGTACCAGGTGCCAGATGCCCCAGGACTGGGCCTGTTGGTATCCAATAGTTCTGGACGATCATATCCACGGTTTGAAGATCGGCAGTAAGAAAGTGAGCCCATTTTGCCCCTCCAATATTATTGGGCGTGATGATGAGAGGCCTGGCAGTCCAGTCTTCGGGTTCTTCAATGCCGTATTGACTCCAGATCTGAACTCGGACAGTCTTTAGTACCTTGATATGATCGTTGTACCTTTCTTCGTTCTTCCGAATCCCATCAATAGTGATACCGCCGAAGTTCTCATCCACAAATCCATGGATCGTAGCCGTCATTGCTTCTTCGGTCTGAACCTCGATCAGTTGACGGATTTCCTGCTCTAGCGACTGCGCGAACTGGCTGCGAAACTCCTGCACTGACTTCCGAAGCCGGTTCTCTTCCTCTTTAATGCTGAAGCTCGCGCGCAAAGCAGAGCGCCTTCTCCACCATTCCAGTAAGCCGATAGGCAGACCGACAAATATTACGGGCCAGTGAATGATATACAGGGCGGCGGCAACAACGCCGGCAACGGCAGCCGCCTTGCCTCCGGCTGCAACGCCATCCATGACAGCTCGCTCTTCGAGAGATTTAATCTCCGGGGAAGGCTCCTGGTTCGGGACAGTGAGTTGCACGGATGGAACAGAGTCGAGTGAGAGACTAACCGATTCCATCCAAAGAGACTTCCATAGCGAGATTGCTCTATCTGCGACTGCGCGATGAGCATTCTCCCAGGCAGCCTGAATACTCTCCTGCTGCTGAAGTACCTCGTAAGCCTTTTCAATCGAATCGTATCCGCCAGCCAATTCGCTTATCGCCTTGTTCTCAATAGGCTGTAGCGCCTTCCAGGACTCGTCCGATATCCAGGCTGGCACCTGGGAAAGAAGAAAGGTGCGTCGTTCATTAAGGTTCTTGTGGATATGCCGAACAAATCCAATGAAGGCAGAATGAAAACCTTTCTCTCTTTCGAGCACGCGCTCTGCATACTGGGCAGCGTTCGCCATCGCCAGATTCGCGCGCATCTGCCGGTCCCCATCGGATGAAGCAACCAACTCTGTCTGAATTGTATGAATAAGAGCGGAAAGATATGCACGGTCCTTGAGGTCGGGCTGAGCAGCGGAGACAGGACTTACAGATATGAATGCTCCTTCGTAGGACTCTTCGACGAAGCCGACAAGATCCGTGATCTCCTGTTCGTCAACCCGATCAATCATATTGAGTGCCGCAATCATACGGACACCCTTCAGGTGCAAGTGTCGTATGGGCTCATTGACGGCAACATCGCCGAGTTTTGTCGCATCGAAAACCCATATTGCGCCTCCGACGCGATCCATGAAATCGAATGCCTTTTGTTCGTCTGTTTCACTGCCACCGATTCCGGGAACGTCCCATGGCTCGATGACTCTCAGAAAGCCTGAAGGGTATCCGACTCTCGCGCACCGCACAGAGGCAACCCAGTTCAGATCATCCCTTTTCTCCTGGACAATGGCTAGAAATCCTTCCAGAGACATTTCGGCAACGTGCCCGCTGGTGTATTCAATCTCGGCCTGAGGGCGGGAAGAGAAGATATATCCTGTCGGAATGCAAGTAGCACAAAGGCTATCAGTAAAGGCGATCTTGGCACCGGCCATGGAATTAATCAGTGTGGACTTCCCGGCCTTGAATGCTCCAAGAACAGCGAGACGATACGGTTCTGTGGCTATCGCTACCGCCTTATCCAATTCGATGGTGGCAAGATCGAACGCCTTAGCATCTCGATGCTCTTGCGTAACGATACGTCGCGCGTCATCCAAAATGCGATAGATCTCTCTTGCGGCGTCATTCTGCCCCGATGGGACTTTTTGAATGGCAAGCGAACCATCGATTACAGGTCCTGGCCCTCTGGCAGTTCCATCGTTGTCTGGTTTGGCATCGGTTGCCTGTGGGTCAATAGGTTCTACTGTTTTCGACATTTCTGGAGCCTGGTCCGGCCGCAGATTGCCCGCAGTCTGTTCGTCATGGAGAGAGCACGGCGCTTTATCGCTAGAATCGCTTTCGGCCTCATCTCGACTTGACGGAAGGTCGATCCATTCAACTTGATCCTGTTTCTGCTTTTGATTGGGCTTCTTTTTAGAGGCGACCGCATTTGAGTCCCTGAAAACATAAGGCTGAAACTCAGGAGCGGAATACTTGCCGTCTACATAGGTCAAGTAGTACCAGGCCGCAACAATTTGAAGGTTCTCCAGTCCTATACGGGCCTCGGCTGTTGTAATTGGATCTGGGTGAACAGCCTTATTGCCAATTTGGCGAACTTTGTGAAAGGCATCTTTAACCCAGACGGGCAACACTTCCATCTTGTCGAGGTAATTGATCTTTTCCTCAATTCTTTCAAGAGATGTTGCGCTAAGGCCAACATTAGCGAAGGTTGAATTTAGAATCTCTTCGATCAGTATTCGAATCTTAGACCCGGTTGTTTCTGGATCATCCCACAGGTGATCTTCCGCTTGCACCGCGCGCTTATACCACTCCGGAAATTTCTTCTCAAGAAACGCAAAATTCGTACTCAACATACTCGTTCTCCCGACGTGCAATCTGTGATGCCGGCTTTGGGGTGGGACTGCGGAAGGGCTGAGTCGATCTCAGCATTTAGAGAGGCATCGGGGAACTACTAGGCACTTCGGATTATCCGGAAACCCTCCAGGGAATCCCGGCAAAAAAATCCTTCAGGCCCTCCAATTCACGGATAGTGGCCTCGATTTTGTCTTTTGATCCGATTTTCTCGTCTCGCAATAGCTGTTCGTTAGCCACAATATATTGCCCATACTTCTTCTCAACTTCTTTCGCGCCATTTTCAAATGCGTTCCATGTCTGTTCCCAGAAAGTGTTGACAGCTTGCTCGGCTTTCGCGACGAACCCATTGTCGCGCATCAACTTCTCGATTTTCTTGGCGAGCCTGCTCTGCCACGATTCTCCTAAAAGCATCCATGCGCCCAAAGTGCACAATGTTGCCATCCCGATGGCCAGAGTAACCGGACCACCGAGAGCGGCGACAAGGGTAACCAACGAAGTTGATCCGACGCTCAAGCCAACTGCCGAGAGAACGCTGGCCAGTTTTGCAACCAGGATGTAACCGCCAAGATTGCCCATGGCGGAGGCCCAAAGTCCCAGCGCACCCAAGGTCGTAAGTCCGGCCAAGCCGCCAACGAAGGCGCCTTGTGCATCGAAAGGAATGCCGGAACCGTCTTCGAAATCCACGCTTCCGAAGGAGCCTAGAGATACGTTGTATTCACGAAAATAGCCTTCCAGGACGGGACTCAGTTGAGAGGACTTTGCCATGAGAAACTCATCCATCTTGAACTGCGCTTCTTCGATAATCTTGGTGCAGGCATCCTTTTTGGCTTCATCTTTATCCGTAAAGTTTGCCCGAATGCCTTTTTCAATAGCTAGAGCAGTAAGCATCGGAGCTATGTCAGATTGTATGAACGCTGCAGATTCCTTATGAAGCGATGAAATGAACTTTTTCACTTCTTCGCGTTTTTCACGAATTCTCTTTCGGTGCTGGGGTTCTTCTTCCCGGAGTACAACAAGACTGCGACGGGCGGCATCAATAGAGGCCAATGTGCGCTCGTAGGCTTCGACCTGTGCCGAGAGCACGCTCTTTGCCTTTGTCTTTATCTCCTTTACCTCGTTGTTCACGTGCTTTTCCAGTACAGCAGGAAGAATGGAGGAGAGGGTTCGCAGCAAGCCTTGTTCAAGCTCTGCACGCCGCTCCTGATTCTCGTACCAGAAAGTTTTGAACCGCTCGCGCAGATCGGATTGCGAAACGTCGCGCGACACAAGCAGCGTATCTTTGAATTGCTTGTAGAGACGTTCCGCTCCGCGATCAAGAATCTTGTTCAAATCGGAATTGCTAATCGAGGGCTCGGCATGAGTTGCAATCAGGAAGAGATTGGCGCATTTTTCAATCCCCTTGGATGATCGCGCATGAATTGTGGGCAGGGTGCGCAACAACAACCCAAGGTGCAGAAAGTCAGACGCGTCGAGAAACCCCTTTGCAGGAGCAGTGTAAAGGAGTAGATCGGCTAATCTGGCAGCCGCATCGGCACTTCGTTCTTCGTCTTGGGTATCAGAGTAGCCGGGGACATCAATTAGAGTGCAGGCCCGAAGAAGGGGCGAATCCATATAGACGAGCGCATATTTGGCACCCAGAGTATCGCCTTTGCTCTCCTTCGTACCAAATTGACGCAACGTATCAAAGCTGCCTGAAACCAGACGGTACTTCTGACAATACTTCTCGTCTTCCCACCGTGACGGATCAAATCCGGTGCCCATTATCCAGACTTCTTCACGCTGCCACTCAGGTTTGTCGTCCTCATGGCGAATATAGGTTACAACGCTTGTTGTGGGCGTGTATTGAGACGGAAGGCTGCTGTTGCCAAGAAGGGCATTTGCGATGCGCGTTTTTCCAGAATCAAAGCGCCCAGCAATCAGAAGCGAAGGCTTTCGCCTCCAATGCCTGATTTTAAGCAGCAAGTCTTTTGGCGTGATCGAAAGCGGCGGAAGAGACTCCGATGGCTCTGGCCCGGTCAAAATGTACTGCTCTAGCAGCGATAGCCTACGATGAAGGCCCTCATAAGGCTGTCCCGCATCGATGCCGGCGTGGTTCACCTTTACGAAGGTGCGGGATGCTGCTTCAGGACTGGAGCCACAGGCTCCCAGCCACGCAAAAACGATCTCCATCGTTGCGCTGCCTGGGTCTGATTCATACCTGCTGATCTGCGCCTGAGAAAGATCGATTCGATTTCCCAGTTCGGATTGACTCAGATCTGCTGCTTCACGAAGTCCTCTGAGATCGAACAAGTTCTATTACCTCATAATCATAATGACCCGGCGGTATTCCACTTGTCAAGGATGATTATGAAAAAAGATGCGCCAAATGCATAAAACTATCTTGACACTTGGTAAGAGAATGCGTAAAGTTCATTTCTGAGGAGATTCCGCGTGGTCGATATCGCTGATCTGCCATTCTCTGGGCACGGAAAAGCCCGACTTTTCGGACGACGCTTCAGCGTGGCAGGTGTCGGCGATGTGCTTTCGTTTGGTCGCGAAGTGCATGCACGTGGTGCAGTGGTCTATGCGGTCGGCAAACGGGAAGTTGTGCGGGCCAGAAAGCAGGGTGTGGACATTTCGGACCTTGAGGGTTGGCATATCGTTTGCGGTCATTCTGGTGCGATTCTGACGGTGTACAAGAATCGCAGCCTTCGTCGTCTCAGGCCCGTTTACCGAACTCGAAATAACCGCTTTTGAAGCACCGAACAGATGAGTGAATTCTAAGCCCTTAACGCGCAGTCTACTCTGAAACGACAGGAGATACGATGTTTATCGGATTCACGATTCACCATTTCGCAAAGAAGGTCTTGCTAGGAAGCGCTGCGCTGGCTGGGATGACATTGATGACCAAGTCCGGAAGGCGGATTGCCAAGGTCGTTCTGGCTTCGGCAAAAGGAGCTACTGCCGCCGCATATACCGAGATCAGACATGGCTCAGGATCTGCCAGGCGATAAATCATTCCGCGGAAATAGTATCCGGAATGTCTTTGAAGGACGTATTCCAGACTTACGGGAGCACTATGGCCTTTTTTGCAGCGTTGCTTGGTGTAATTGCAGGAAGTTCTATACTGCGATTCCTGGTGCGTTACATACCGGGAAGGGTGGCAATTCAAACAGGAAGTTCTGGATGTGGTTGCCTCACACTCATCGTCCTGCTCGTTCTAATCGCGCTAATCGTTTTGTAGTCCTCTCATTTATAGGAGGCGTTCGCAACGGAAGAGATTTTGATGATTGTCTCTGAGGAACTTTGCAGAATCACTTTGCCACCAGACTTTCCTTAGCGCCCAATATAGCACCCTTGCTGTTCAAGGTTCTGGCCTAAATGGTGATGTAGCCTCAACTTCAGCGGGCACACTCGTTTGCGACCTCTGCCGGGGCAAAGCAGAGGAGAGGTCCAGGACGGTTTGACTTCTGCCGTTGTTTGTCAGAAGTCAAATGGGCCAAATCTGCCACGGCAGAGGGCTGGTACGAAGCGCCTTGTCTCACCGTGTCGATCATCTGCGTCAATGTCGATCCTGTGGCCGCGAAAACAGATAAGCTTTGGCCCCGGCTGGCAGACGATTCAGGCGGCGCTGATTTCGAGAAGAAGCGCGGATACCAAATTCAGCACCCTTTTGAGCACCCTCAATCGCGTTGAGACCAAGATTTTCAGCCGATACCTCTGCCGTGTCGGGGCAGAGATATTCATCTAAAACAATCTATTATGTTTACGAGGATCGCTGCGTCAAGCAGAATAGAAAAGTGGGCGATGTGCGCGACATCCACAACAAGTACTCGCTGACCGGCGTGTGAATGTCTCATAGAACCGAGGAACCTTTGTATGGCAGACGAACTGACCGAAACAACTGGCAGATCGATGGACATTCGACCGCTGTTGGCTAATCTGCGGGGGTTGATCCAAGACGCGCGCAAGCAGATTTTACGCAGCGCAGATGTCATTCAGGTTCAGACCTGCTGGGAGATCGGCAGGCATATTGTCGAGTTTGAACAGGGTGGATCTGACAGAGCGCAGTATGGCAAGCAGTTGCTGCCAGCCCTTGCCGCCACGCTGACGGAAGAATTTGGTAAAGGGTTTGATGTAACCAACTTACGGCACATGCGCGGATTTTACATGGCGTTCCCAATTCGCGACGCACTGCGTCGCGAATTGAGCTGGACTCACTACCGCACACTCCTACGGGCCGATGATGCGAAAGCGCGCCTGTGGTACATGAATGAATCCGCCGA
>Ga0302277_1000901_pt1 | contig 22596 bp, 20 predicted proteins | sample III_Bog_N3_1_FD_198759 | JGI IMG/M metagenome (GOLD analysis project Ga0302277, IMG submission 198759) | Peat permafrost microbial communities from Stordalen Mire near Abisko, Sweden - III_Bog_N3_1 | ecosystem: Environmental > Terrestrial > Soil > Wetlands > Peat | place: Sweden: Abisko... | reverse complement strand
CTAATACCCCTAATACGCTCCTCAAGCAAGCCGATGATGCAATGTATCTGGCAAAGCAAAGCGGGAAAAACACGCATAAATTCTATCGGGATGTTTTACTGGGAAGTCACGGAGAATAAAAGCGACTCAGCTGATATCCCCATCTACATAGAACCATCGTCCAGCCTCGCGCACAAAATGGCTGACTTCATACAGCCGATGCGCGCGACCATTCACTTTATAGCGCGCTACGAATTCCACCACCGCTTGGCTAGGTTGTTGTTCATGCCGCTTCACCTCCAGCCCAAGCCATTTAGTGACACCATCATCCAGAAAATCCAGGGCAACAGGACGCATGGAGGAATGCCATGTCGCCAGCAGATAATCCTCGCGCAGCAAGGTGTAAGCAACATAGCGTGAGCGCATCAATGCTTCAGCAGTGGGGGCAGCCTCACTACCGTCCAGATAGTGTCCGCAACAGTCGGCGTATTTTTTGGTGCTACCGCAAGGACATACTTTCGAGTTCATCACCATAAATCTTGATTATCCAAAACTACGCCTGCCACAACGGAGGCTCCTGCATCAGCGCGATCTGCTCGCGCAGTTCGAGGATACGATCCTGCCAATAGCGTTGGGTATTGAACCATGGAAAGGCTTGCTTGAAGGCGGGATCATCCCAGCGCTGTGCCAACCACGCCGAGTAGTGGATCAGGCGCAGGGTGCGCAGTGCTTCAACCAGATGCAATTCGCGCTCATCGAATTCGTAGAAATCTTCGTAGCCCGCCAGCACGTCGCCCATCTGCCGCACCATGTCGGCACGCTCGCCCGACAGCAACATCCACAAATCCTGTACCGCAGGCCCCATGCGGCTGTCGTCGAAATCCACGAAATGCGGGCCATCGTCCGTCCACAACACGTTGCCCGCATGGCAGTCGCCGTGCAGGCGCAACGTCTTCACAGTGCCCGCACGATCAAAGCAGTGGCGCACGCCGTCCAAAGCCTGATCTACCACGCTGCTGTAGGCCGCAAGCAAATCACCCGGAATAAAATCATGCGCCAGCAAATAGTCGCGCGGCGCCACACCAAATGAAGCGATGTTCAATTCGGGGCGGTGCTGAAACGGCTTGAGTGCACCGATGGCGTGGATGCGCCCGAGAAATCGTCCCATCCATTCCAGCGTATCGCGGTTTTCGAGTTCGGGTGCACGCCCGCCATGTTTGGAAAAAACAGAGAAGCGGAATCCTTCGAAACTGTGCAACGTCTTTCCATTGATAACCAGCGCCGGAACCACCGGAATTTCACGTTCGACCAGTTCCTGCACAAAGGCGTGTTCTTCGAGTATGGCAGCATCCGTCCAACGCTCGGGGCGATAGAATTTCGCCACCAGCGGAGCGCCCTCTTCCATGCCGACCTGATACACACGATTCTCATAGCTGTTGAGCGCCAGCAAACGTCCATCGCTGCGGAAGCCCACGCTTTCCAGCGCGTTCATCACGCAGTCTGGAGTAAGTGCGGAGAAGTTTTGGGTCACCATAGCTTAACGCCTCGCGCTTTATTTCTTGTCCGTCTGCACGGCAGCCAGCCCCAATTTGTTCCAGCCTTCGTGCCCAAGGCGACGCATGGTCTCGATGTTTTTATCGAAAATCTGCGCGGCATCGGGAAACGCGGCCACGGCTTGCTCAATACTGGCTTCGCGCAACAAATGCAGGGTTGGATAAGGCGAGCGGTTGGTGTAGTTCGTTATATCATCCGGCTCGGTATCGGCGAATTGATATTGCGGATGCATGCTGGCTATTTGCAGTTCGCCATCCAGATCAACTTCCACCAACGCCGCATCCACCACTTCCAGAAAATCGTTATAGTCGAGAAAGTCGGTTAGAACGTGGGGATGAATCAACAGTGTGGTATCAATCGCTGCGGGGTTCGCCTCTGCCAAAACTTCCAGCTCGACCAGCAAATCGCGCAGCAACTCCTCGGGGGTTTGCGCCGCACTTACCACGTAACGGATCTGGTTCTTGACTTGCACCCCCTTGGCGAACGGGCACAGGTTGAGGCCGATCACCGCGCGCTCCAGCCACAGCTTGGTCGCGGTGATAGCCTCTTCGTTGGATACAGCTGTACTCATCAGCGGCCACGTCCACCGGAACGGTGTAGCACGGGTGCTGCACCACGGCCCGCACCATGCCCACCGGCAGGCTTGCCAGCCGCTCCACTACGCGGCTGCCCACCTCCGGCGCGTGGCGCTGACTGAGTACGGCTCTGGCCTTGCCCGCGACCTTGGCCTTGTCCGCGCCCGCCACCTTGGCCGCGATTTTGCCCATTTAGAATCGGCTCGGCCTTGATGCGTGGATCGGGTTCAAAACCCGGTATCTGCACCACAGGAATTTCGCGCTTGATCAGACGCTCGATGTCCTTCAGCAATTTATGTTCATCGATACACACCAACGAACTTGCCTCGCCTTCACTACCAGCGCGTCCGGTACGCCCGATGCGGTGGACGTAATCCTCCGCCACATTGGGTAATTCGAAGTTGACCACGTGCGGCAATTCGCTGATGTCAATGCCACGCGCGGCGATGTCGGTCGCACACAGCACTTGCAGTTTGCCGGTCTTGAATTCCGCCAGCGCACGCGTACGTGCGGCCTGGCTCTTGTTGCCGTGGATCGCCATGGCGGTGATGCCATCCTTGTTCAAGTGTTCCGCCAGATTGTTCGCGCCATGCTTGGTGCGAGTAAACACCAACACTTGGAACCAGTTGTGCTCCTTGATCAATTGGGTAAGTAGGGCGCGCTTACGTTCACGATCCACCGGATAAATTTTCTGCGTAATCAGTTCGGCAGTAGCATTGCGGCGGGCCACCTCGACCAGCGCGGGATTGTTCAGCAGGCCGTCGGCCAACGCCTTGATCTCGTCGGAGAAGGTGGCGGAGAACAGCAAGTTCTGCCGTTGCTTGGGCAACAGCGCGAGTATTTTTTTAATGTCGCGAATGAAACCCATGTCCAGCATGCGGTCGGCTTCGTCCAACACCAGAATCTCCACATGCGACAGATCAACTGTCCTCTGCTGCACGTGATCGAGCAAACGTCCGGGAGTAGCGACCAGAATATCCACGCGGGTTTTCAGACGCTGGATTTGCGGGTTGATATTGACCCCGCCGATCATCGTCATCGAATTCAGCTTCAAGTATTTGCCGTAGTCGCGTACGCTCTCCTCCACCTGCGCGGCGAGTTCGCGCGTGGGGATGAGCACCAGCACGCGTATCGGCGCTTTGCCGGTAGTGGGCTTCGCGGAAGTCGAAAGAAGTTGCAGGATAGGCAAAGTGAAACCGGCAGTCTTGCCGGTGCCGGTCTGCGCACCGCCCATCAGGTCGCGGCCAGACAACACGACAGGAATGGCCTGTGCCTGAATCGGCGTGGGTTCGGTGTAACCGCGCTCGGAAACGGCGCGGAGAATTTCTTCGGACAAGCCGAGATTTGCAAATGACATATAAACCTTTATGAATTACATCGGCCTGTCGCCATGAATAGCGCCAGTCTTAGGCAGACGGAGGAAAACCAAACCGGAATCGGTAGCGGGCAATCAAGACTGAAACGATTGCCGCGCGGCGCATTGTAACAGAGGCAGAACGAAGGTGCCGGAAATCCGAAGTGCACTTTTCTTAATTCAGGTCATTAACCCAGACTTGATCTGACAGACTGGCAAGCAAACTTCCACTTTTAAGAAGTTGCACCTTTTTGTCTTAGGAGCGGGAATAGAACTTGACGAATGCCCGTTTTAAAGTGGCCAGTGGATAAGAGACATAGGATGATTAGTCCATGAATGGTCGCCCATCGACCCACTTGAAACACTCGGGAATGTGTCTGTAATAAATATTGCTTTGGTTAAAAATTTTATTCTTCTCGTTTCTTTAACTCTAGTCTCGTTCAGCTAAAACATCGCTTTCGGTTTTGCCTGTTCTATTCCGCCGTTTACATTTTCCATTCGATGTAAGAATAGATGTAGTTCGATCCGCCGTTGACATTGCCGAGTAGCTGCGAGGTGCCGAAGATACCCGATCGATGTGAAACACCAACGCCGAAGTAGGTTTCGCGTAGGGTACGAACCCCGAATATATCTCCAACGCTTACATCGATGCTCGGATCGAGGTAGTTCAAGAGTTTCGATGAGTTGCGTCCCCGTAATGCTTGGTCTCGTTGCTCTACGAACGGCACCTTCTGAGCATATGACACGCCAGCGCCAAAACCGACACGGGTCCGAACGTGATCACTCCAGGGAAAGCCGTAGTAAAACGCTTTCATATACGTATCAATCTGCCAAAAATCTTGTTGGAGGCCGCGCTCGTTATGATGCAGTAACCCCAGATAACCAACGAAGTCAAGTGGCCACCCATTAAGGCGCTCGATGAATGGACGACCGACTTCAATCGCGCTCACTCTCGTTTGGTCTGCCGTTCTCGTCGACGCGCACGAAAGTTCCATTATGGGTAACAAATTGCAATCGGTGGACTTACCGTACATAACTTTCATGATCAGCGGTTTGTTGTCCGGCCATATAGCATGCTCAGGTGAAAAGTCGTACATGAGGCCGAGTGCTCCGGAAATCTGAACGCGGCCATCAACGATAGGGCTGTCGCGCACGCCCTTCGCCCACCGAGTGGCATCAACCCCTGCAAGGAGTCGCCATCGCTCGGTCAGACTGTACGCACCATATAGACCGACCTGCCCATTCACGCCACTCCCCGGCTGATACGCGGGCCGAGTTGCGGTGGCCTCGCCGGGTTGTACTCCATAGTAGTAATCGTTCAGTCTTGCGTCGCGCGCAGCGAGCATAAGGTGAGGGCGGAGCCGCCAGCGCCCATTCTTCCATTCGTAATTGTAGCCAAGACGCAACTCGTTGCCCACCGATGCGCCGGAGATGTCATGCAAATACTCTGTGTAGACAGCGCCCCACGGCCCACTGCGCTGATAGCTCACACCGAAGTCCGCTCCGGGGCCTCGCTCCGTCATCCCGACCAAGCTCGATGGGATCCTATCATATGGAAAACCTTCGAACCGATGCGCAAGGAATACGTCGAAGCGGTTGTCGTCATCATTATATAGTTTCAGCCCGGCACGGTATGCGTGCAGGTAGACATGCTTGCCTTCGTAGAGATACAACGGAACAAGATCGTAAGTTGTTCCACCATTACGATAGAGTGAGCTCTCCATGCGAGTCGCGACGCCCAAGCCGGCCCCCCCTGGCACGGAAAGTATGCTAGTGAATGGGTCACTCGTTGCGGCAGCGAACTGACTGCCGAAAGAAATGAGCGAGGCAAGGGCAGTCGCAGCAAGAATCCTCAGTTTGTTGCTAAATTGCCTACCTCGTAGCTCAGACCCTCGCAATTTCCACATTACTGAATGGATCCTGTTTTTTTATTCTGTCACGACTGCTACTTGCAGTAGCAACATCTGCCAATACTTTACTTGAATTTGGAATGAGCGTCCGCTACATCCGCTTTAAGATCTTCCCATATTTTGTCGGCTGTTTCTTTGACCCGCTCCCATGTTTCGCCACTGGATCTCTCCAGTTCCAGCATTTTTTCAGCTGCAGCCTGCTCTTTTGCGCGCAACTCATGCAACGCCTCAACACGCTTGATGCGCATGTCAGCCCCCGCGTTTTCTACTTTGGCTTCCAATAAATTAATCTGGGCGCCCCATTCTTTCAGTTGCGCTGCCATTTTCTGTTTATATGCATCTTGAATTTCCATGATCTACTCCTTAAAAATACCGTCTGTGCGGTGCATACATAATACCAAGGGGTTATGTGCAACAGGGATTAGTTGCAGACTGCGTCATCGGTTAATAACTTTCAGCAAGACAACCACAATAGCGATTACCAGCAGAATGTGAATGAACCCGCCCATGGTGTAAGACGTAATCAGCCCCAGTAGCCACAAGATGATCATAACGACGGCAATGGTATAAAGCATGATTGCACCTTTCTAAACAAAATGAGAAACAGAAAACCGTGGTCGCGCCGCTCCATTGCATGTAAAAGGTTGTTCCAACGCCAAGTCTTCACTTGCAAGCAGCCAATAATTTTTCTTTGTTCGCCCTGCGCCTATCCTCGAAGCACGAATGCGGGATATCACGGTACAGAAAAACAAAACTGGCGAGCTACGCCTCAAACTGAGCAATGAGTACCCACATGCCAACAGATAGTAAGGACACTTCATTAGATCATTTTTTAATACGAGAAATCTTGGTGCCTTCGATGCTGAGGCTTGCCATGAGTCCCTGCTGATCAAAAATGAAAGCATAGGCATCGTCTTTTAATGTCGACGAGGACAGATTCTTTGCGGCTCCCGCATCCACAACGACCACAGTTGGTCCTACACCGATTTCCCATCCCTCCGACTTGTCCAGATATTTCACTGCGTTGTCGCTCATGAGAAATACGACGTAGCTGTATGACTCGGCACCCGCCTGCCAGCCCCAAGATGCGGAAACTGAATTGTAGTAGCCGGCGAAATGCGATTCCTTAGTTAGCACACCTTCGCCATAACTTCCTCCGAATACAAGTCCGGCTTTAATGACCTTAGGGAAAACCAGTACCGCCCTTGCCTTCTTGGAAATACTTTCCGCGACAGGATTGGCTTTGTATAAGGTTTGCAGTGTTTGAGCGGCATCTCGGTTAAGGTTTTCTGTGGTTGCAGCGTTCGCATGATTGCTGATTGCACCCAACGAAAATGTGGCTGCCGCCACTAGAAAGAGGTTCTGTATAGTGCGACGCATATTAGTCATTTTATTCTCCTTATTAAGTGGTTTTGATATGTGAATCGGAGTACATAGGCTCAACAAACGCTGGAAGTTGGATCGGAGAGGCCATAATCAGTGCTGCACCGCGCAATCCCCAGAAGCGCGGCGAGTAGGCCTTGCCAAAAGAAATGTCGGGCTCGATTAGGCTGCATGCTTCGCGGCCTAATCTTAAGTAGTACGCTTGAGTAAATTAGGATTGAACTGCGCTGCGGACACATCGATATCTCCACGTTGTTGTCCTTGCTAAAAGTACGTACAAACCATCTGTTTGATCACCCATTTCTATTTTGTTCTATTTGATGATCCGGATCGCGACTATGACCATTACATAAAGACTTTCATGAGGATAAAGATTTATCTCCCACGAGCTTCCAGAATACGCTCACTATCTCTGCTTGTTCTATCACAATTTATGTGCAAGTTTTGGCTCTCTATCTATGAAACAGGAATTACTTTTGGCTCGTTGCTGATCCACTTGTCCCGGACACTGTTACCTCCGTACGGCGATCAGGTTGCAGGCAGGCAATGGCTCCTGCGCTCGTCATACCCCTGCAATCGGTTGGCTTGGTGACAGGTTCCGTCTTGCCCTTCCCTTCCACTTTGATGCGATCAGCCGGGATACCTTTCTTTACCAAATAGTCCTTGACCTCATTCGCGCGGCGCAGCGAAAGTTCCATGTTATATTTAGCGCTACCTATGCGATCTGTATGACCGGTCACATAGACAATCTCATACGTTGCTTCGTCAAGTTCGTGCACAAGTTCATCCAGCTTTAGCTTGCCGTCTGGTTTCAACACGGATTTGTCAAAATCAAAAAGCGATGCTTCCGAAAAATTAATTTTTTGGGGGGCAGTTTTTTCTGGCATCGGTGGAAGTGGTAACATTGCGGTCATCTTGGGTAAGGGCTTAGGCTCATCCTTGGCGGCGACAGGATCACATCCTGCCACCGCTAATGTGGGCGTCCAAAAAATGGTATGCCAGCATCCTCCGGTACCAGTCTTAACGATGTCTCCCGCCGAATCCACCCAATAGCCATCATTCACAGATGTTGCCGCAGATGCCATACCGGGCAATGCCGCAGTAATCATAACGACCAAGATTAGTGTTTTTGTGGTTTTCATAATTTTCACTCCAAATTTATCTCACTGGATGGCACGGGTACTGACAATATCTTCCCCTTATGCCAAGAGCTCCGTGCGGTATCACACCTTCCCCAATGGGGCGCATATAGACTGTCAGTAAAACTCAATGGCTGCTTGTCAGCGAACAGCGAACGTTGGATGATTCACAATCTAACGGGCAAAGAGCGACCAGAAGTCAGTCAGCGGTGCGAAATCAGCACACCGAGAGCGAGTCCGAGTGCCGCTGCGACACCCATGGATTGCCAAGGATTTTCATGAACATATTCGTCGGTAGTCTTGACTGCCACTTTGACCTTTCCAACTGCTGATGCATGAGCCTCGTCCAAACGCGCCTTGGCGACCTGCAACGACTCACTGGCCTTGGCGCGTGCCATCACGATCCGCTCTCCAGTCTGGCTAGCCGTGGCCTTCAATAGCTCATCTACATCAGCCACGACCATCCTCACGTCTTCCAGCAACTTCTCCTTGGAACCCAGCTCCGCTGCCATTCCGCTTGCTACTCTTGGTGCGTTCATATCGAACTCCTCCTCGTTGATACTCTGATTATAAAATGACCATTTAGGCAGTTTTCAAATCAGAAACTGCACAGTTACTCATCTCTTGTGTGAAGAGTTTTGTACCTTGCCTGCAACTCTTGAGTTTTTGGAGATGTTGGACGGAAAGGTGAACCAAAATGCAAAGTGCTAAGTGGACAATTCGCAGTGTCGCCATCAGTGGAATAAACTTCGGAAACTGAATTGACAGGTAACATGACCATTCTTTCTTTAATCTCTCAGGGAAGAATCCCAAGCCGCTTGCAGCGGAAAATTCATTTCTAAATCACAAGGTTTAAATCACCATTGCGTCATCCCACGTTTAATGAAGATTACAGTAGTTTTGTGGCCAAAAGAATACGTGTGAATACATACGTAGAAATACGTATGGCACTGTTAACTTAGCCACTCCCTTTCCATTCAGAGTAGTATTCGACGGAAAGAGGATACGTTGCGTCCTTCATGTCATAGGGAAGGAAAAGCCATCTGCTCTGTTAATTGAGGCTCTATGTACAAGATGCGAAGAAAACCGGATACGCTATGCACCAAAGCCGAGGCACGACTCGATCATGCGCCGTCGACAGCAGTGCCGATACGCTCTGCCGAGGAACTTATGCATGAACTCCATGTGTATCAAATCGAGCTGGAAATGCAGAATAATAAGTTGCGGAAAGCCCAAATCGCTATAGAAGAATCGCGGGACCGCTACCTAGATTTTTATGACTTCGCCCCTGTCGGCTATATCACCCTTAACCACGAGGGGACGATCGACGAAATCAACCTCACTGGTGCAGCGATGCTCGGGGTAGAGCGCAGCAAGCTACCGCATCACAGCTTTGCAGCTTTCGTTGCCCCGGCAGACCGCGACCGCTGGCATCGCCATTTTCTGGAAGTGCTAAAACACGTCGACCCACTGACTTGTGAACTGTCACTTCGGCACGATGCCAGAGTACGCATTTGCGTCCGACTGGATTGCCTGCGTCAAAGTAAAGTCTGTCAAGAAACCATGGTGCGCATCGTTATGACCGACATCTCCGAGCAAAAGCGGGCTCAGGATGAGTTGCTCGAACAGGAAGAATTTTTTCGCATGATCACCGAAAATGTCGACGATTTTATCGCGGTGCTTGATCTGAAAGGACGACGCCTCTACAACAGCCCCTCATACGCACGACTTTTTGGTGATACTGAGGCTATAAAGGGAACAGATTCCTTTGCCGAAATACATCCGGATGATAGAGAGCGTATCAAGCAGTTATTTCAGAATACCGTAGAAACCGGCATCGGCCATCGGACGGAATTTAGATTCGTGCTGGCGAATGGCGCCATCCGCCACCTGGAATCCTGTGGTGGGCTAATGAAAAACAGCCAAGGCGAGGCGAGGAGTGTGGTCGTCGTATCTCACGATATTACCGCACGTAAACAGACGGAGGATGAAATCTACAAGCTGGCATTCTTCGACCCGCTCACCGAGTTGCCCAACCGCCGCCTGTTAAACGACCGACTGGGTCAAACGATGGCTGCCAGCAAGCGCAGTGGTCGTTATGGTGCACTGATGTTTCTGGATTTGGATAACTTCAAACCGCTTAATGATACGTATGGCCATAACGTGGGCGACATGCTATTGATCGAAGTTGCGCGCCGCATTAGTTGTTGCGTGCGCGAGGCTGATACGGTCGCGCGTTTTGGTGGCGATGAGTTCGTGGTGATACTCAGCGAACTGGATGAAGATAAAGCCGACTCCACTGCGCAAGCAAGCATCGTTGCGGAAAAAATCCGCGTCACCTTGGCAGAGCCATACCTGCTGACTATTCAGAAAACTGGCAAAGCACAATGCAGCATCGAGCATCATTGCACTTCGAGTATCGGGGTGGTGTTGTTCATCAATCACGAAGCCAGTACGGATGACATCATCAAATGGGCAGATATGGTGATGTATCAAGCCAAAGAGGCAGGGCGTAATCTGGTTCGATTTTATGAAGAACAAGTCTGAGCGACTGCGTTCAGGAATCTCCTATGGCTGCTGTGGGTCACTTAAAATACAGTCAAGCGCCCTCGCATTTGATAATTGCCAGAGGATTTTTTTAGGCGTCAGCTACCTAATGGCGGCCTCAAACAAAACTCCCGCACGCGGCGGGAGTCTGAATTTTGCAGCGTTGCATTAATGCCTTAATGTAGCAGCAGCGACTGCTGCACGGATACCGCACACACCGACATCAAGTTGCCCGGCAGGATACCTAGCAACAATACGGCCAAGCCGTTAAACGAGATCAGGATGCTGCTGTCCGGCGGCACGGAGATCGGCACATGGCTTTCCGGGGCGTCGAAGTACATCAGTTTGACGATGCGCAGATAGTAGAACGCGCCGATCAGCGAGAACAGCACGGCCATCACGACCAGCGGAATGTGCCCTGTGTTGACCGCCGCGCTGAGCACCGCGAACTTGGCGTAGAAGCCTACCGTAGGCGGCACACCTGCCATGGAGAACATCAGCAGCAGCATGATGAAGGCGAGCCATGGGCTGCGCTGGTTGAGCCCCTTGAAGTCGTCGAGCTTGTCTGCTTCGAAGCCTTCGCGCGACAGGAGCATGATCATGCCGAAGCCACCCAGGCTCATCAGCACATAGACCACGGTATAGAACATGGCAGCGCTGTAGCCGTCAATATCGCCGCTCAGCACGCCGAGCAGCATAAAGCCCATGTGCGCGATGCTGGAGTAAGCCAGCATGCGCTTTAAATTAGTCTGTGCGATGGCGCTGATGTTACCGAGTGCCATGGACAACACGGCGAGGATCACCAGCATCCCCGACCAGTGCACCATCAATGGCTGCAAAGCTTCCACCAGAATACGCATGGCAAAAGCGAAAGCGGCCAGCTTGGGCGCGGTGCCGATCAGCATGGTCATCGCGGTGGGCGCGCCGTGGTACACATCGGGCACCCACATATGGAACGGCACTGCACCCAACTTGAATGCCAGCCCGGCTACGACAAATACCAGTCCGAACGTCAACAATTGCTTGTTAGGCACACCATGGCGAATGGCATCCGACACCGCGTTCACATCCAGTGTGCCGGTCGCGCCGTACAGCATGGACATGCCGTACAGTAGCAGCCCGGAAGCCAATGCGCCAAGAATGAAGTATTTCATCGCTGCCTCAGTGGCGGTGGCGGAATCGCGTTGCAGCGCAACCATCGCGTACAGGCTGAGCGACAACAACTCCAGCCCCATATACAGCGTGATGAAATTACTGGCAGAGATCATCACCATCATGCCGAGCAGAGAGAACAGCGTCAGCGCCATGAATTCGCCGGTAAACAGACCACGCGCCAGCATGTAGCTGCGCGAATACACCAGCATCATGGACACGGCCAGATAGCTCAACAGCTTGAGCACATCGGACATCAGGTCATCCACAAACATATTGTGAAACAGATGCTCTACACCCGACTGGTGGGTGGAAACAGTAATCAGTGAGCAGCCGAGCAGAGCCAACTGTACCAGCAGGTAAGTCGCCGTCTTGTTCGGATCGGTGACAAACAGATCCACGATCAGGATCGCGCTCACCATTACCAGCAGGAAAATCTCTGCGTAGGCGGGCAGCAGGGTAGAAAAGAAATTCATAGCTTCCTCAATTGACGACAGCTCATAGTTTGGAACGCGCGAGATGCACCAGCAGGTCGCTCACCGACACATGCATGATCTCGACGAACGGCAGCGGATACAGGCCCATGCCCAGCACGGTCAGCGCCAGGATGGCGAACACCAGCTTTTCACGCGCGGTGATGTCGGTCAGTTCGGCGACATGGTGATTGGCCACCGCGCCGAAGATCACCCGCTTATACATCCACAGGGTATAGGCCGCACCAAAAACCAAGGTCGAGGCCGCCAAGAAGGCGTACCAGAAATTGGCCTTGACCGCGCCCATGATAACCATGAATTCGCCGACGAAACCACTGGTGCCGGGCAAGCCGCTGTTGGCCATGGCGAACAACATGAAGAAAGCCGCGAACACCGGCATGGTGTTGGCCACACCGCCATAATCGGCAATGTTGCGTGAATGCACACGGTCATACAGCACACCGATACACAGGAACAATGCACCGGAGATGAAGCCGTGCGAGATCATCTGCATCAGTGCACCTTCCACGCCGTAGGTGTTAAAAATAAAGAAGCCGAGCGTGACAAAACCCATGTGCGAAATCGAGGAATACGCTACCAATTTTTTCATATCGGTCTGGGTCAAAGCCACCAGTCCGATATACACAACCGCAATCAACGACAGCGCGATCATCACCCCCGCCAATTTGTGACTGGCATCGGGCGCAATCGGCATGGAGAAACGGATGAAGCCATACGCGCCAACCTTCAGTATTACCGAGCCGCCGGTGGGCGCTTCCACGTGTGCATCCGGCAACCAGGTGTGCACTGGAAACATTGGCACCTTCACCGAAAATGCCATGAAGAAGGCGATGAAGACCAGTATTTGCGCGGTCATCGGAATCGCCATCTGGTGGTAGTCGAGAATCTCGAAACTGCCACCGGATTGTAAATACAGGTACAGCAGCGCAACCAGCATCAACAGCGAACCCATCAGGGTATACAGGAAGAACTTGACCGCCGCATACACGCGGTTGGGGCCGCCCCACATGCCAATGATGATGAACATCGGGATCAGCATGGCTTCCCAAAACACATAAAACAATACCGCATCCAGCGAGGCAAATACGCCGTTGACCAGACCGGACATGATGAGGAACGCGGCCATGTATTGCGCCACGCGCTTCTCGATCACCTTCCAGCTGGCAATTATCACCAGCGGCGTGAAGAAGCTGTTAAGCAGGACGAACAGCACCGAAATGCCGTCCACACCGAGGTGGTAATGGATATTGAAGCGGGTAATCCAGGGACGCAGTTCGTCGAACTGCATGACGCTGGTCGTACGGTCAAAGCCAGTGTATAGCGGGATCGCCACCGCAAAGCTGAGAAGCGCGCCGATTAAGGCTACGACACGCGCCAATTGTGCGTTGCGGTCATTGCCGGTAGCTAATACCAAGATGCCGAAAATAATCGGCAGCCAGATGACCACACTTAACACAGGTAATCCAAAAATCATGCTTGTTCCTTCTTCCCAAAAAGGCAACTTAGCCACGGATTAACACGGATAAAAAACCTTGCGGTTGTAGGTCGAGTTGTGTCCGACAATCCGCCGTGGCGGATAGAACCGGCCCTGCCTGCATCCGTGTTAATCCGTGGCTAATTAATGTTCTCATTTCTTTTATGCCCACGTCTTATTCAAACCATGTCCGTATCGATAGCAACACGAATACGCCGACTATCATGGAGAATGCATAGTGGTAGACGTAGCCGGTCTGGAAGCGGCGCACCACACCGGAGAGCAGACCAACTAGTCGCGCCGTGCCGTTCACCATCAGGCCGTCTATCATTTGCACATCGCCGAATTTCCACAGAAAGCCGCTCGCCCCACGCGCCCCGCCTGCGAAGAACCAGTCGTTGAAGCGATCGAAGTAGTATTTGTTATCCAGCAAGGTGTAGATACCGCTGAACTTGTGCTTGATCGCAGCAGGAATGTCCGGACGCTTCATGTAGAAAAACCACGCCGTCACCGCGCCGGACATTGCAAACCAAATCGTCGGCTCGGAAAATGACTGTAGCACCTTGATCAGCGGGCCATGAAATTCCTCGGCTACTTCAACCATCGCCGGGTGCATCCCGCTAATGTAAATAGCGTCCTTGAAATAACTGCCGAACAGTACCGGCTCTATGGTAAAGAAACCGATTGCCACCGAGGGGATCGCCAGCAACACCAGCGGCAGCCACACCACCCACGGGGTTTCGTGCGGCTTCTGCCCCGGCGCCAGTCCGTGGTGGGAATCCGCCGCTACTATTTCATCCGAATGCCCTGCTCCTTCGACTGTGCTCAGGACTAAAGGCCTTGTCGAATGGGCGGCGTGGTCGCCCTGATGATCGCTTGTATGTCCTGAGCCTGCCACAGGATGCGCTTTGCCAAATCGCTCCTCGCCATGGAACACCAGAAAGTACAAACGGAACGAATAGAACGCCGTGACGAATACGCCCAACACCAAAGCGTAGTAAACCCAACCGGATACTGGGAGGTTGGACTCCTCAACCGCCTCGATGATGCTGTCCTTGGAATAAAACCCGGAGAAAAATGGCGTGCCGATCAACGCCAGCGTGCCGATCAGGAAAGTGATCCAGGTAATCGGCATGTACTTGCGCAAGCCGCCCATATTGCGGATGTCCTGATCGTGGTGCATGGCAATGATGACCGAACCCGCCGCCAGAAACAGCAGCGCCTTGAAAAAGGCGTGGGTCATCAGATGGAAAATCGCCGCCGAATAGGCGGATGCACCCAGCGCCGCCGTCATGTAGCCCAGTTGCGATAAGGTTGAATACGCGATCACACGTTTGATGTCGTTCTGGATGATCCCGAGAAAACCCATGAACAGCGCGGTAATCGTGCCGATAACCATGACGAAGGACAGCGCGGTGTCGGACAGTTCGAACAGCGGCGACATGCGTGCCACCATGAAAATACCGGCGGTTACCATGGTCGCGGCGTGAATCAGTGCCGAGATCGGAGTCGGGCCTTCCATAGAGTCGGGCAGCCAGACGTGCAAGGGAAACTGCGCCGACTTGCCCATCGCGCCGATGAACAACAGGATGCAGATGGCGGTCATCATATTCCACGACACGCCGGGAATGGGTGCGATGTCATTGGCATGGTTGGCAGCATTAGCGAATACGGCCGAATAATCCAGCGTGCCAAACACCATCAGCACCAGCGCTATGCCCAACAGGAACCCTAGATCGCCCACGCGATTGACCAGAAAAGCCTTGAGATTGGCATAAATTGCCGTATCGCGTGTGTACCAAAAGCCAATCAGCAAATACGACACCAGCCCCACCGCTTCCCAGCCGAAGAACAACTGCATGAAGTTGTTGGCCATCACCAGCATCAGCATGGAGAAAGTGAACAACGAAATATAACTGAAGAAGCGTTGATAACCCGGGTCTTCTTCCATGTAGCCTATGGTGTAGATATGCACCATCAGCGACACGAAGGTCACCACCAGCATCATCAGCACAGTCAAGCTATCAATCAGAAAACCGACTTCGAAACTGACTCCACCCGAGGTCAACCATTGATACACGGGGCCGTTGAAAGTATGTCCGGCTTGCACATCCCGGAATATCGCCAGCGAGGCGAAAAACGATACCGCCACCAGCAGGATGGTGATGCGGTGCGACCAGGTACGACCCAACACCTTACCGAATAATCCGGCCGCGATGGCTCCCAGCAAAGGCGCGAGGGGAACCAGCAAATAAAGATTCTGCATACTACCCATGGTTAACCTTTCAGTCTGCCGATATCATCCACGTTGATAGTGCGCAGATTTCGGAACAACACTATCAAAATCGCCAAACCGATAGCCGCTTCGGCGGCCGCCACGGTGAGGATAAAGAACACGAACACCTGTCCCGCAGTGTCATTCAAGTAATGCGAGAAAGCGATAAAATTGGTATTCACCGCGAGCAGCATGAGCTCGATGGCCATCAGCAGCACGATGACATTCTTGCGATTCAGGAAAATGCCCACCACGCTAATGGCAAACAGCACGGCTCCCAGTATCAGGTAATGCGACAGGCTCAGACTCAACATGCTCGTCTCCATTATTCAGTTTTTACAGGGCCAACTCTAGGCTCAGATGTAACCTGCACGATGCGGATGCGGTCTGCCTTTTTGACCGCGACCTGTTCTGCCACATTCTGCGACTTGTTATCCTTGCGGCGGCGCAGGGTAAGCGCGATGGCGGCCACAATGGCAATCAGCAACAGCACGGCAGCCAGTTCAAACGGGTAGACATAATCTGTGTAGATCAGGCGACCGAGTTCCTTAACGTTGCTGTAGTTCGCGGCGTGATGAATCGCGCCCGCAGTCTCTTCAGTCGGACGGTTACCCAGCACCCAGATCATTTCTGCCACCATCCCGGCAGCCAATACCACGCCGAACGGGAACCAGCGCCAGAAACCTTCGCGCAATTGCACCAGATCGACATCCAGCATCATCACCACAAACAGGAACAGCACCATCACCGCGCCAACATAAACCAGCACCAGTGTGATGGCAAGGAACTCCGCTTCCAGCAGCATCCAAATACCCGCCATGCTGCAAAATGCCAGCACCAGAAACAGCGCCGCATGCACCGGGTTGCGCGCAGTGATTACGCGCAACGCCGCGAACACGGTAATTGCGGCAAATAAATAAAAGACCAATGTTTCAAAATTCATTAGCGATGTCCCCAAACCTTTGACGGCAATCAGCCACGGATTAACACGGATGCAACACGGATTAAGACCATTGCCTGCCTTGTTTTCGGACAGGTCTTTTGGGCGAACCCGAAACGTTGTACTACATATTGTTTATCCGTGAACATCCGTGTTAATCCGTGGCTAAATTATTTTTCAACTTCAACGATACTTCGCATCTGATGCGCGATCTTTGGCGATCTGCGCTTCATGTTTGTCGCCCACCGCCAGCAGCATGGACTTGGTGTAGTAGAGGTCGCCGCGTTTCTCGCCGTGGTATTCCAGAATGCGGGTTTCCACGATGGAGTCCACCGGGCAAGACTCCTCGCAGAAGCCGCAGAATATGCATTTGGTCAGGTCAATGTCATAGCGCGTGGTGCGACGCGTGCCGTCGGCGCGCTCGGCCACTTCGATGGTGATCGCCAGCGCCGGGCATACTGCCTCGCACAGCTTGCAGCCGATACAACGCTCTTCGCCATTGGCATAACGACGTAGCGCGTGCAGGCCGCGAAAACGGTAACCCTGCGGCGTTTTTTCCTCCGGGAACTGCACGGTAATCTTGCGCGCAAAGAAATAGCGCCCGGTCAGCGCCATGCCCTTGAGTAACTCAAGCAGCATTAGGCTTTTAAAGAATTGAGTGATTTTTTTCATCATTCTCACCACAGCCAAAACGAGGTTTGCATCCACACGCCGACCACCACGACCCAGATCAGCGTGAGCGGGATGAACACTTTCCAACCCAAGCGCATCAACTGGTCATAGCGATAACGCGGGAAGGTGGCACGGAACCACAGGAAAATAAACAACACGGCAGACATCTTGCCGAGCAGCCAGAACAACCCCGGCACCCAAGTGAACGGCGCGACGTTGAATGGGGGCAACCACCCGCCGAGAAACATAATGGCGGTCAATGCAGCAATCAAAATCATGTTGGCATATTCGGCCAGGAAGAACAGCGCGAAAGCCATGCCGGAATATTCCACGTGGAAACCCGCGACGATTTCAGACTCGCCTTCTGCCACGTCGAACGGTGCGCGGTTGGTTTCCGCCACACCCGCAATGAAGTACACCACGAACATCGGAAACAGCGGGATGAAATACCAGCCGAATAACCCAGCGCTACTTTGTTGGCCGCGCACGATGTCGCCCAGATTCATACTCTGTGCTGCCATCAGCACGCACACCAGCGCGAAGCCCATGGCGATTTCATAGGACACGATCTGCGCGGCAGAACGCATTGCGCCGAGAAAAGCGTATTTGGAGTTGGACGCCCAGCCGGCAATGATCACGCCGTACACGCCGAGTGAAGTCATCGCCAGAATATAGAGCAACCCGGCATTGACGTTTGCCACTTCCATGCCGTCACCGAACGGCACCACCGCCCAAGCCGCCAGCGCAGGCATCAGCGCCAGTATCGGTGCGATCACAAACAGAAACTGATTCGATCCGGTCGGAACGATGATTTCCTTGAGCAACAGTTTGACGCCGTCCGCGAGCGGTTGCAGCAAGCCATAGGGACCGACGCGGTTGGGGCCAATGCGAACCTGTATCCAGCCGATCACCCAGCGTTCGGCCAATGTGAGATAAGCCACTCCAAGCATCAGCGGCACCACGATGACCACAATTTTGACCAGCGTCCACAACGGCATCCAGAATGCGCCCAGCAGGTTTTGCCCACCCAGTTCTATGGTTTGTAGTAGCTCTATCATGCGCGCTCCACAACAATCGTTCCGAACATCGCGCCCAATGCTGCCGTGGCTGCATGGCCTGCAGCCACGCGCGCAACACCCGTCGGCAATTTGTCATCTGCCGTTACGGCCAGGTTCACACTGCCCTGCCCTTGACTGACTCTCACCTGATCGCCAGACTTCACACCTAGCTTCGCCAACTCATCGCTGCGCATGGTCACGCACGGCGTGGCGGCATCGCTGGTCTTCTGCAGCGCTGTAGCACGTCGCACCACCGCATCAGCGGCATAAATTGGCACTTCAGCAATACGCTGCATACCGCCAATAATGCTGGCTGAGGCCTGCACGTTTACGCCTTGCAGGGTGTTATTCAATTTTGCGGAGACATCCGCCTTGCCCAAGGCTTCGTCACGCACTTCTTCACTGCTGTCGTAAGCGAAGCCCGACACATTGAGCAGATTACCCAGAACGCGCAACACTTTCCATGCCGGGCGCGTTTCCCCCAATGGTTTAACTGTGCCCTTGAAACTTTGCACACGGCCTTCGGTGCTAACGAATGTACCGGAGGTCTCTGAGAATGGCGCAATCGGCAGTAACACGTCGGCGTAATCCAGCGCGTGATGTTTATAGGCACTCAGCGCCACCACCATGTCGGCCGCACCCATCGCGACCATTGCCTGTTGCGGATTGGCGCAATCCAGTTCCGGCTCGGTGTTCAGCAGGATATATGCCTTGCGCGGTGCAGCCAGCATCGCGGCAGCATTCAGGCCGTGTGCGCCGGGGATAGCTTGCGCCAAGTAGCCGCCAACGCTGTTCGCCGCCTCACCCAGAAAACCAAACTTCGCACCACACAGTGCGGCAATTTGCTGCCCCAGCAATTGCAGTTGTACGGCTTGCGGATGTTGTTGGGCAAAATTACCCAACAACACGGCGACATTTTTTCCTTCGGCAAGATTCTTGGCGATGGTGACGGCCGCGCTGCCGACGTCGATACTTTGCACGCTTGCATCCACAACCGTCTTTTTCTCAGCCGCCAGCGCCTTGAGGATTTGCGCCAACAGATTGACCATAGCATCCGGTGCAACGATGGCCTTGTTCGCCACCCTCATCAGCAGATCATCATCCACGGAATGGACGATGTTGATCTGCGCACCCTTCTTCACAGATTGACGTATACGCGCTGACAGCAACGGATGATCCTTGCGCAGAAAACTGCCCACGATCAGCAGACGGTCAGCCTTGCTAATGTCGGCTATTGCCATGCCCAGCCAAGGCAGGAATTGTCTTGGCTCTCCTCCATCGGAGAAGACGATCGTCCCTTCCCCTTCAGGGGGAAGGTTAGGATGGGGGTAGGTTCCGGCTTGTTTTCCGTCAGCACTAAAATCGGATTGGCGCAGGCGAAAGTCAACATTGTTGCTACCAACGCCACGCACCAGTTTTTGCAGCAAATACATTTCTTCCAGCGTGGAATGCGGCGTCGCCAGCGCACCGATATATTCTGCACCCGCACCATTGGCAATCTGGCGTAAACCGTTCGCCACATACTCCAGCGCGACCTGCCATTCCACTTCCAGCCACTTGCCGTTCTGCTTGAGCATCGGCTTGGTCAAGCGTTCCGTGGAACTCAATCCTTCGTAGCTGAATCTATCCTTGTCGGACAACCAGCATTCGTTGATATCTTCGTTCTCCATCGGCAGCACGCGCATCACGCGACTGTTCATGACCTGCACCGCCAAGCCGGAACCCAGACCATCGTGCGGGCTGACAGATCGGCGGCGCGACAACTCCCAACTGCGCGCAGTGTAGCGAAACGGCTTGCTGGTCAGTGCACCGACCGGGCACAGGTCTATCATATTGCCGGACAATTCAGAATTCACCGCCCCATCCACAAACGCCATGATCTCGGCGTGCTCGCCACGGAAGGTTTGTCCCAATTCCATCTGCCCGGCGATCTCTTGGCCGAAGCGCACACAGCGCGTACAGTTGATACAGCGGCTCATCTCTTCGGCAGACACTAGCGGGCCGATGTCCTTGCTCACCACCACGCGCTTTTCTTCATGGTAGCGCGAGGCGCTGCCGCCGTAGCCCACGGCCTGATCCTGCAATTCACATTCGCCACCCTGATCGCAGATCGGGCAATCCAGCGGGTGGTTAATGAGCAGGAATTCCATCACCCCTTTCTGCGCCTTCACTGCCATTTCGGAGGCCGTGTAAACCTTCATGCCTTCTGCCACAATCGTAGCGCAAGCGGGTATCGGCTTGGGCACCTTCTCGACTTGCACCAGACACATACGGCAGTTGGCGGCGATGGATAATTTTTTGTGGTAGCAAAAATGCGGGATATAAATGCCTGCATGGCGCGCCGCTTCGATCACGGAACAGCCGTTTTCGACTTCAACATGCATGCCGTCAATTTCAATGTTAATCATGCGTCTCTGCCTTAGACCAGACAACGTTTGTGTTCGATGTGGTACTCGAACTCACTACGATAATGTTTGAGCATGCCCTGCACCGGCCAAGCTGCGGCATCGCCCAACGCGCAGATGGTGCGCCCGGCGATGTTCTCGCACAGATTGAGCAACAAATCCAAGTCTTCGGGGCGTCCTTCTCCATTTTCAATACGATGCACGATACGATACAGCCAGCCGGTACCCTCGCGGCACGGTGTACATTGACCGCAGGATTCCTCGAAATAAAAATAAGACAAGCGCTCCAGCGCCTTGACCATGCACACGGTTTCGTCCATCACGATCACTGCGCCGCTGCCCAGATAGGAACCGGCCTTCTGGATGGAGTCGTAATCCATGTCCACTTCCATCATGATCTCGCCCGGCAGCACAGGCATGGATGAGCCTCCAGGGATAACAGCTTTTAATTTATGGCCGTGGCGCACACCGCCGGCCAGTTCCAGCAATTTCTTGAACGGCGTGCCCAGCGGCACTTCAAAGTTACCGGGGTTGTTGACATGGCCGGACACCGAGAACAGCTTGGTGCCGCCGCTGTTCGGCTTCCCCAGTTCAAGGAATTTCTGCCCGCCTTCGCGGATGATGTAGGGAATGCTGGCAAACGTTTCGGTGTTGTTGATCGTGGTCGGCTTTCCGTATAGGCCGTAGGTAGCCGGGAACGGTGGTTTGAAGCGCGGCTGGCCTTTCTTGCCTTCGAGGGATTCCAGCAACGCGGTTTCTTCGCCACAGACGTAAGCACCATAGCCCAAGTGGTTGTGCAGTTCGAAGCTGAAGTCACTGCCGAGTATAGCGTTACCCAGATAGCCCGCCGCGCGCGCTTCCTCGCAGGCTGCCTCCATACGTTCATAGGCTTCAAAAATTTCACCGTGAACGTAGTTATAGCCGACTTTCACACCCATGGTATAGGCCGCAATCGCCATGCCTTCGATCAGCGCATGCGGGTTAAAACGCAGAATATCCCAGTCCTTGCTGGTGCCGGGCTCCCCCTCGTCGGAGTTGCAGACGATGTACTTGTCGCCAGTATAGTTCTTCGGCATGAAGCTCCACTTCAAACCGGTCGGAAAACCCGCTCCACCACGCCCGCGCAACGCTGAAGTCTTGACCTCGGCAATGATCGCATCAGGTGTTATTTTTTCGGTCAGCACCTTGCGCAACGCCTGATAACCACCCACCTTAAGGTAGTTCTCCAGCGTCCAAGGCTGGTCAAATCCTAATGTAGTATATACAACCGGACCGTTCATTATTTTTCCAATCCCGCTAAAATCTGGTCTACTTTTTCAGGCGTAAGACGAGAGCACAGGCGCTTGTTGTCAACCGTCAGCAAAGGCCCTTCCACACAGGCGCCCATGCACTCTGCCTCGCGCAGGCTAAATTTGTTGTCTGCGGTTGTTTCGCCCAAGCCTATGCCCAGCTTGCCCTTGAGATAATCCAATGTTTCGTTCGCCCCCATCAACTGGCACGACAGGTTGGTACACACCGTAAGGGTGTGCTTGCCCATGGGTTTGAGGTTGTACATATGGTAGAAGGTCGCCACTTCATACACCACCATTTGCGGCATGCCAAGATAGTCCGCGACATACGTCATGTCTTCGCTCGCTATCCAGCCCTTTTCATCCTGCACAAAACGCAAGGCAGACATCACCGCA
>Ga0302277_1000886_pt1 | contig 22855 bp, 19 predicted proteins | sample III_Bog_N3_1_FD_198759 | JGI IMG/M metagenome (GOLD analysis project Ga0302277, IMG submission 198759) | Peat permafrost microbial communities from Stordalen Mire near Abisko, Sweden - III_Bog_N3_1 | ecosystem: Environmental > Terrestrial > Soil > Wetlands > Peat | place: Sweden: Abisko... | reverse complement strand
CAAGAATGAAGAAAATAAATAATATCGCGATAAGAATCCCATATCCCCATGACTTCAACGCGGTGAGCTTGCCTTCAAGCTTGCTCGAAAGCCAAAGATATGCGGCGAAGAACATCGAGAAGATGAGGTAAGGATCCACATATGCGGGGTTGCCGAGCGATCCCTCAAAGCGGCCTTGGATGAGAAGATTCCACCATCCCGTCGGTGTGCCGCCGCCGGCGTACGGACCGATGAATCCCGCCACGGAATAGTTTCCGGCAATACCGTAGAGGATCATACCGACTGCGGAGACAAGCGAGAATCGGAACAAGTTCTTCCACTCCTTCTCGTCAGTGAAGATAAGGACAAGAAGCAGGAAGAAGAGATAGTAATGCAACATCTGGAATCCGCCTTCGCCGCGTTCGTAGTTTGACCAGAACGCCGCGTGGAAATCGTAGGCGAAGAGGCACGCGAGCTCGAAGACAGCGGTAAACACCGTCACTGCAATAACGAGCGGTTTATGAAAAAGCGCGACGATACGCTTTTTGGCATCGCCTTTCTTTGCCTCGAACGCCCACCAGAGCACCATGCACGCGAGCGCGAGCTCGGTAACGAATCTAAAGAAGAAATCCTTCCCACCAATAAAAGGGAAGAATATAGAATTCATCACAATGAGAATCGAGAATACCGAAATATAGAGATACCACTTGGCAATGCGCTCAAACGAGAAATTCATCAGTTTGCCGATAATCCCTACGAGTAAAAGTGCTGCAATGACGGCTGCGGTGACGGGGTGGCTAAAAATGGTATCAGTAATCATATGGGTTTTATTGTATCACAATCGATTTTTTTTGTTACGAATCAAAGCGTTGTTAGCGGGCGTATTCCACCGCACGCATCTCGCGGATCACGTTCACTTTTATCTCACCAGGATATTTTAACTCGGTTTGTATCTTGTTTGCAATCTCGCGCGCAAGCTCAAGCGCGCGGAAGTCATCCACTTTTTCCGGAACGACGAAGACGCGGAGTTCGCGACCAGCGGCAATGGCGTATGCGCTCTTGACTCCGGCAAAGTCGCCTGCGATCTTTTCGAGATCGGCAAGGCGCTTTACGTAGTTCTCGAGCGTGCCCCGGCGAGCGCCCGGGCGAGCTGCGGAAAGCACGTCAGCGGCCGTCACCACATAGGCCTCCGGCCGTGCGTACGGATAATCATCATGGTGCGACTGCATCGCCTCCACTACGCGCTCATCGATATTATATTTGCGGAGCAGCTTCATGCCGAGCTCCACGTGCGTGCCCTCGACCTCATGGTCGATCGCCTTGCCGATGTCGTGGAGCAGTGCGCCCTTCTTTGCCACCTCAGCGTTCAAGCCAAGCTCGCGCGCCATCATTTCGGCAATGTACGCCATCTCGGTCGAGTGCACTAACACGTTTTGGCCATAGCTCGTGCGGAAGTGAAGCCGCCCGATCATTTGCAAAAGCTCTTTTGGAAGATCGAAGACGCCAAGATCCTGCGCGGCGGCCTCGCCAATTTCTTGCGTGCGCTTGGCGAGTTCCGTCTTCGCCGCCTCCACGCTCTCTTCAATCTTTGCCGGCTGGATGCGTCCGTCCTTTACCAGCTTCTCGAGCGCCAAGCGTGCCACCTCGCGACGGAACGGGTCGAACGACGAAATAATGATGCCGTCCGGCGCTTCATCGATAATAAACTCCACGCCCGTGGCGCGCTCGAGGGCGCGAATATTGCGGCCTTCCCGACCGATGATCTTGCCTTTCAGCTCCTCGTCTTCCAAGTGGAATATCGTAGTCGTCATTTCTGCGACGTGTGAGCGGGCGTAGCGCTGGAGCGCGATCGTGATGATGTCATTTGCACGCTTTTCCACTTCTTCGCGATTCTCGCGGTCAATCTTCTGGATTGACTGAGCAAGGTCATTCGAACGGTCTTCTTTTGCGCGGCGCAAGATCTCTTCCTTCGCCTCGGCAACGGAAAGACCGCCGATCTTCTCTATCCGCGACTCGATCTCGTTCTCTTTTTTGGAAACCGTTTCTTCTTTTGTCTTCGCGGCATCCTCGCGCGTGCGAAGCTTCGCCTCTTCCGTGGAAAGGTCGGTCAGCTTTTTATCCAGTGTCTCCTCGCGATGCAACACCCGCGCTTCAAGCGCGTCGATCTCTTTGCGGCGATCCTTCTCTTCGTTCTTTAACTCGACCAAAAGTGAGGCAGATTTCTCCTTTGCCTCTAATATGATCTCTTTTGCCTTCGTCTCCGCCTCGGCAAGTTTATTTGCTCCCGAGTATCTGCGTACGACGTACCCCACAATTCCTCCCACCACCAAAAACACCACCGCGCTGAGCGCCACGTATGTTATTTCCATAATAATAGTTGATTCCCGAAAGTTTCATTGATTTATTTAATGACTCTTTAATTGCATTTATGATAGCGCAAAACAGGTGCTTTGGTCAAGAAAAATTCCTAAATGGCTTAAGATAGTTTTAATGCACTATTTTATAAACTGCCTGCGGGCCTGGCATAGTGCTGGCTCTCGCTTGCTACCCTGAGTCCACGGGGCGCAAGGCGCTGGCTGGTACCCTCTTCTCCTCTGCCCTCGCAAAGAGCGAGAAAACATTCACGATAATCGTCCCCCTCGTGCTGCACGCGGCGCTCATGGATCAATACGACATTCCTTGCAGCGTCCCTTCTGAGGCTGAAATCCTCGAGTTTGCGGAGTGGCTGATGCGTGTGAGCGGCGGATGCCCTACGTGCGTCCTCGACAAAGCCGACTTTAAGGCGTTGGGATTGCTGGAACTTGCCCCCGAGGAAATCGAACCCGGAAATCTCGGCGTTCCTTCTCTGAGGCTGCAAGCCCACCCAATTATAACTCGTATGGCTGCCGAAAAGCTTCAACAGATGAATATTCATCCGGAAGAGATGAAGCTCATGTTGAGTTTCTGGCTCGAAGTGGGCGACGACCGGTGCCTCTCCAACACACAACTGATGGATGCGCTCACACAAATCCGTCGCCAACGGCAAGCTCTGTCGTTCATGCAACTCACCGCAAAGAAGTAAATGACTGCCCAATATAAAAAGCTTCACGCTTACATCTATGTGGGGCTTTTCTTTTTCTAATTTTGCGTTAAACGGATTTTGTGCGGGACAGCGAACCACATTCGAACCTATTTTATATGGAGCGGTCCCCGCAGTTCTTCGACTTGGTACGAATTGAAACTTACCCGTATCCAAGTCTCTGCTACACTTCTCACCTCAGCAACGTTTCTTTTCTTCGGAGGACTTCTCCTCTCGTGGAGTTTACACCACTTTCACATTCTCAAGTGATTGGCGGTTATACTGAATAGGGTACAACGTTTACGTTGCACCCTTTTTTTGTGCACCGGAGTGGACGGGTTTCGAACCCTTTCAGTTCCAAATTCCTTTACAACGCAATTCATTTAGGCTATCAATAAGAAGAAAGGAGAAGCACCTTGATCTATCTCATGCAGGGGGGTCTGGTTCCAAGAATTGTCGGGTCTTGATATCGGCTTCGACCACAGTGGTGCGATAGCGGTTTTGCGAACCCAACTCTGTTCTTCCATGTTTATGGGCGGCTTCGGGCCAAACAGCGACGATGATCCTGATGAACTTCTCGGAAGCACCACCGATCGGGCTGGCGAGGCGGAGCTCACTCATATTCGTTTGAGTGATACGAGCCTTTCCTTCCTTAAACGGTACGTTCATCGGAGCGATGTCATCATGTACGATTACAAGAAACAGCCCGATGGCACGTGGGAAGGCACCTATGTCGGCGCCAAACAAGTCGGGATGGGTAGAAGTCGTTGTATCTTGACACCCGTGTCAGACGATTTCCTCGTGCGACAGGGCTGAACACGGCCTTCCGTTTTCCCTTTGACCTCGAGCCCTTAGCATATCTTGCTGGGGCTCTTTTTTCATTTTGTGCGCCGGGAGTGGACGATCTTCGAAGGATTGTATGGTCTGGTATGGAAACTGGACAATTAAATAACCGCATGCTATAATATCGGTAGCTGAGCAAGGAGGCTCCGCCTATGCGATATCTAATCGGATTTTTCAGATTGGCTGAGGTTCTTCTCTTTGGCTTGACGGCATTCATCTGGATATTCGCCATTTGGTGGATGCTGGATACCCCCTCTTGGGCGATCGCAACTATTGCCGTTTCGATCGTTTCTCTGGTCGGGGGCATCATGATCCATGGCCTGCTTGATGGGAATGACGGCGAGAGAACATTTGACGAGCAGTTCAATGATGGAATGGAGGCATTCGGCATCTTGGGTTTTGCGGCCCTGATTATCATTGCCTTCACACTCCCGGTGCCGCGCCAAACTTCTCCACTACATCAAATACCAGACGGTGCAGGAGCGAATCGATTTTCTCTGCTGACAAGGCACTAGGGAACGCGGCATGCCCTCCTGCTCTCGAAAAGGCGCACAGTTATTGCGCCTTTTTTCTTTTGTGCATTTGTGCGCCGGGCAGGATTCGAACTAATTAAAATTATTCTGTTATAGCCACTTTTCCCCTGCAGACATGACAAACACATCCTTTTAAAGGTCTCGAAGCCGCGAAGGCGGCGAGAGCCGAGGCGGCCACGCAGCAGCGCGGAACGCGTACCCGAGAAACAAGGGGGTAAGTGCCTGCGGCGGCGAGAGTGCTATAATAGAACAATGCACTGGTTCGCGCGTCTCGTAATAGTAGTGGGCGGCAACGCACTCGCACTCTGGGCGGCATACCTTTGGGTGCCCGGCTTTATCCTGGGCGGCAATTGGATCACGCTTGTGCTCAGCGCACTCGTGCTCGCCATTCTGAACTTCTTCCTAAAGCCGATTCTGACGCTCGTGCTTGGTCCGGTCATCATCCTGACGCTCGGACTCGGCGTGATTGTGGTGAACGCGATCATCCTCTACCTCCTTCCTATTGTGGCCGATCACATTGACTTCCTTCATGGAAGTATTATGATACAGAGCATTCCCGCCCTCTTCTTCGCGACCCTTATCATCAGCGTCATAAACTTCATTATTCACATCGCATTATAACCATCATGACCATCGCCATCATCCAGATCATTCTTTCCGTAGTCATCATCACGCTCATTCTCTTGCAGGAGCGGTCCTCCGGCATGTCCGGCCTTTTGGGCGGCAGCGGTGAGGGATATTATCAAGCGCGGCGCGGCATGGAAAAGCTGGTTTTCTACTCCACGATCGTCCTCTCGGTGGCGTTCGTCGCCCTCGCGGTCTATCAGTTGTTCATCCAGACGCACTAAATTTTTTACATGTGGTTTCAAAAGATCTTTGCGGCGCTCACTAAAAAAGAACGCATCACGTTTGTTCTCGCGAGCGCAGGAACGATCGTAAGTTTTGTGGTCGTCATGGGAATCGTGATCGCGCAAACCACAAAAGCGGTGCCGGCGGCCGGCGGCGAGTACACCGAAGGCATGCTCGGCCAGCCAGAATACATCAACCCCGTCATCGCATCCTCACAGACGGATCTCGACCTCGTCAAGATGGTCTATAGCAGTCTTCCGGATATTTCCGACAGCATCACGCCGAGCCCGGACCTTAAAACATGGGATGTGCGGCTAAAGCAGGGGCTCACCTGGCAGGACGGGCAACAGCTCACGAGCGATGATGTGATCTTTACCGTGCAATCAATCCAGAATCCCGACGCGGACTCGCCGCTATCGGAAAGCTGGCAAGGGGTGGCGGTCAACCGCGTGAGCGAGCTCGAGCTGCAGTTTACGCTTACAAAACCTTACGCATTTTTTGGCGATACGCTCGATAATTTATATATTTTACCAAAGCATCTTTTTGCCGATACGCCGCCAGGAAATTGGCACCTGTCGGATTACAATCTTAAGCCGGTCGGCAGTGGGCCATACGAATTTATTTCTTATAATAAAAATAGTGATGGCGTCATCTCTTCGTACCAACTCCAGGCATGGGACGGCACGATAGAGGCGCACCCGCTCATCAAAAATTTCAATTTTGATTTCTTTAGCGACGAAACATCGCTTGTGCAAAGCTTCAACAACGGGACGATTGACGGATTCGGCAATGTGACGCCTGCGGATATCGCGGAGATCACGCGGCCGGATGGCACATACGCGTGGCCCACGTCGGCATATTACGCCGTCTTCTTTAATCAAAGCGTAAATCTCGGCCTGCAGGATCCCGCAGTGCGCGCGGCGCTCTCCGCTTCCGTTGATCGCACCGCGCTCGTCAACGCCGCGCTCGGCGGTAATGGCACGCCGGAGTACGGCCCGATCCCGCAGGGCGCGCAATATTATAACAGCGCGCTTTCAAGCGACACCGTCGCGAGCGGCATAAGCAGCGGCACGCCGAGCGCGGCATCGTCCACTTCATTTGCCGAAAATCTCCTCAACAACGCAGGCTGGACGATCACGGGCTCAAGCACATTCCGTTCAAAAACGATCGGCGGCGTCTCGATCCCACTCGTTGTGAACCTGACCGTGCCACAGATCGATTTCCTTGCAAACACCGCGAGCTATCTCCAAACCGCATGGCAAGCCATCGGCGTACAGGTGAATGTGATCCCCGATTCCTCGAACAACATCGTGAATAACCTGATCCCCGCGCGCAATTACGAATCACTGCTCTTCGGCAACGTGCTCGGCCCGAGTTCGGACCTCTACTCGTTCTGGGATTCGTCGCAGGACTTTGCACCAGGGCTCAACCTTTCGCTCTATAACAATCCACACGTAGACTCGCTCGTGGAACAAGCGCGGCAAACGCCAATCAGCAGTTCCACCGCGCAGGAGCTCGCCACCGCACAATCGGACATCGTCGCAAACTATCCCGCCATCTTCCTCTACTCGCCCGACTACGTATATGTCACGAACAAGAACACGCAAGGCATCACGACCGGGCTTTTGACCGATCCTTCGGATCGGTTCCGGGAGATAGAAAGCTGGTACTTGAACACCGCGCGGGTGCTGAAATAGGGAGAGGCTATTTTGACAACTTCCGTAAAAGCGTGTAATTTACGGGCAGAACTCCAAGGAGGAGAGAATGAAAATTCTTGTAGTGAACACCTATCCCAGCTGGGGAACTTCACTGGAATTAGTTCAAAAGGTTTCAGGGCTGATCAACACCCGATCCCACGCGGAAATTCCGGATGGCATGCAATTCAAGGAACTTGAGGCTTTGAAACTACTCGTCCAAGAGAAAGGAATTAATGCTGTCGTCTTGGACAACCATTGGGTGCCCGCCGGGATAGTACCCGTCTCATTAACGCTCCTACAGATCGCCGAGCAACTTCGGATGATAGGAGCAGAAACCTTCTACCTCAACAACCAAAATGAGTCCAGTCCTACTGACGCGCGCAGACGCAAGTCATATGGAGCGATGCTATACCAAAATGATTTCAGCTGCGAACTCTGCCGAGCATTCAAACCGGTCAAACTTGCAGGGGAAGAAAAGTCATCCCTTAGGACGGTGAGCCTCGCCCAGTTCTGTGGAAAATTATTTGACCCCCGAACCGGTGAGGTCAAGCAGAGAAGCTTTGGCGACGATGGCTTTGATGAAGTCGCACACTGGATTCAGAATGGATATGCAATGTGGGAGCGTGATTGGCTGGCAATCGCACAAGCGATCGAACGCGAACTCGCCTCCTAAGCAAAATTGTTACAAGAGGCCACGAGAAATCTTCGTGGCCTCCTTTTTTATTTCCCAATAGCTTCTTTTATCTCCCCTGCAATAATTTTTAATTCAGCCTCGGGCGTCGCCTCTCTCGAACCCGGACGGTATAAAAATTTTCTCGGCTCATATTCAGTTATCCCATCGTCGCCTTCTTTACGCGGAACGATATGTAGGTGAAAATGTGGGATCGACCGTCCAGCAATCTTCCCTTCATTCCATGCCTCATGAAATCCTTCTGCGCCAAATATTTTTCTTAATGCTATTTTAATTTTCGTTGAGAGATTAAAAATTGCTGATTTCTCTTCCTCGGTCAACTCTTCAAATTTCTCAACGTGGCGAACGGGAGCAACGAGCACATGCCCTGGCGTAATAGGAATATTGGTTGGGAATGCCCACGCAAGATCATTTTTAACGATGACCCTCGCTTGAATATCAGGCGAACTGCAATAAATGCAATCAGGATTCATGAAAAAAGTATATCAGGAAAATCCCTATAAACAATGACATCCGCACGGGTGTGGTATGCTAGGGCTTTTGGAAACAATAGCGTATGGCGAATAAAAGATACGAGAGCGAATAGAATATCTGCCGGGTGCCCGGGAGTCTTCGACCAGGGCGGCAGATATTCGTTATGAGCGAGCGATATCTTTATGAGCCAGGAGCGTCGTTTCCAAAAGCCCTAGCATACCACACCCGTGCGGACGTTTGACTTTTGCGATTCTCCCATGATATGCTTTAATCACTAAGACGACCCTCCTTTAAGAAGTGCTGGGGTGGCGGAATTGGCAGACGCACTGGCTTCAGGTGCCAGCGATCGCAAGATCATAGGGGTTCGACTCCCCTCTCCAGCACAATACATTACGCATTACACACATCATAGTAGAGCAATCATCGAACCACAGCGACAAAACATTTTATGGCAGAGTGCATTTTTTGCAAGATAGTGGGAAAAGAAATCCCGGCATACACCGTCTGGGAGGACGATCTTTTTATGGCGTTTTTGGACGTGCGCCCCGTCAATCCCGGACACCTTTTAATAATTCCTAAAGAACATATCGAGAATATTTTTGATATGCCGGACGGTCTTTATGAAGAAATTTTCAACAAAGCAAAGGCGTTGTCGACGCCAGTGCAAAAAGCGATGAACTCGGCGCGCGTAGGCATAGTGATCGAGGGGTTCGGGGTTCCCCACGCGCACGTGCATCTTGTGCCGATCAATAAGCCGCACGATCTGGATTCCACCCAGGCAACAGCGATGCCCGCCGAGGAACTCGCGGCAATAGCAAAAAAAATAAAAGCAGAAGTCGAAAAAGCAGAAATTAAATAACAGTAAAATAAAAGTTTACGCAGTAACACAAATATGATTAAGAAAAACGAAAATAACAACGCGGTGCCAGCCCCAAAAGAGCGACCCCGCATAAAACCGCCGGAGATCCGGCCGAGAGCGCCAATCACGGCGACGCCCGGCGGTGCGGCACCGACGCGGCCAGCGCCTTCGGCGCGCCCGCCAGCACATCAAGTGGCGCGTCCTCCGCAAGCACGGCCAGCGCAAGCGCCACGCCCGGGGCAATCCCCCGCACGGCCAGCGACTCGCCCGCAGGAGCGCCCCCAGCACGGAGGCGGGGGAGGTGCAGGTGGCGGCACACGCGAGGAGCGTGAAGCACGCCGCGAGTTTAAGCATGGCCCGGGCGCGCCGAAGCCCGGCACGCATCCGCAGAATTCAAAGATGGGTCCAAAGCCGCAAGTGGCGCGCGACCCGAAAGATATCGCAAATCCCGACGCCGTACGCCTCGTGCCGCTCGGCGGCTTAGAAGAAGTCGGCCGCAACTGCTCGTTCATCGAATACAAGAACGAGATCGTCATCATCGACATGGGACTCCAGTTCCCCGAAGACGAAACGCCGGGCATTGATTACATCATTCCGAACGTTGAGTATTTAGAAAAGAAAAAACAGAACATTGCCGCGATCATTTTGACGCACGGCCACTACGATCACATCGGCGCATTGCCGCACGTGCTCGCCCGGCTTGGCAATCCCCCGATCTATGCGACCGGCATTACGAAGGCGATCATCGAACGCCGCGCGGATGATTTTCCAAACGCACCGAAGATGAACATCCAGATCATCAAGGACGGCGACGAGATGAAGCTCTCCAACAACATCAATGCATACTTCTTTGGCGTGCCGCACACGATCCCGGAAACGACCGGCGTGATGCTCAAGACCCCGATCGGCAACATCGTCCACTTTGCGGACTTCCGTTTGGACTACGACGACGAAGGCAATGTGCACGGCATCGAAGAATTCGAGAAGCTCGGCAAGATGGGCGTGCACACCTTTATGGTAGACAGCACGAACGCGGAAAAGCCGGGGCACTCCGTGTCCGAGAAGACTGTCGAGCGAAACCTGGAAGAGATATTCAAGCTCGCCGAAGGTCGCATCGTGGTTGCAACGTTCTCATCGCTCATCACGCGCATTGCGGAGATCATCAAGATCGCCGAAAAGATCGGCCGCAAGGTCGCGCTGAACGGCTACTCAATGAAGACAAACATCGCGATCGCGCAAAACCTCGGCTTCGTAAAAGCCAAAGAAGGCACACTCATCTCCGTGGAGGAAATCAGCAAATATAAAGATGATAAAGTATTGATCCTCACGACCGGCGCACAGGGCGAATCGAACGCCGGCCTCATGAAGATCATCAACGGCGAACATCGCCACATCAAGATCAAAGTCGGCGACACGTTCGTGCTTTCGTCGTCCGTCATTCCGGGCAACGAGCGCAGTGTACAAACCGTCAAAGATAACTTGGCGCGCCAGGGCGCGATCGTATTCCACTCCGCGCTCGTCGACATTCACTCCTCCGGCCACGCGCCGAAGGGCGACATCGAGCTCGTCATTAAACTCCTCAAGCCAAAGTTCCTCATGCCGGTGCACGGCTACTACTTCATGCGCGCCGCGAACGGCATGACTGGGCGCGATGCGGGCGTGCTCAAAGACAACGTGCGCTTGATGGATAACGGCCAGGTCGCCGAACTCACAAAGGACACGTTCAAGATCACAAAGGAAGAAGTGCCTGCATACTACGTGATGGTAGACGGACTCGGCGTCGGTGACGTTGAAGAGGTCGTGCTCCGCGACCGCCGCGCGCTCGCCGCAGAAGGCATGCTCGTCATCATTCTCACGGTTGATCGCGACAAGGGCCGCTTGCTCAAAAATCCCGACATCATCTCGCGCGGCTTCATCTACCTGAAAGACAATCAGGAAATCCTGGATGAGATCCGCAAGCGCATCCGTGGGCTCATGACCCGGATCCCCAACTTCCGCGAAGTGGAACCGGATTACGTGAAGACTTTGTTACGTGATCAAGTGGGGCAATACCTGTACACAAAGACCAAGCGCCGCCCGATGATATTGCCGGTGGTGATAGAGATATAACAAACGGGGAAAGAAATGTTTCTCGGGGACGGGTCGCGTTCTGCTGAACGCGCCCTAACGCTCGGCACCTTCGTGCCTCCGCGATTCCCCTCAAAACACTTCTGTCCCTGTTTTTATTTCAATAACTCCAGCAAGTCATCTTTCCAGCCTCGTCGAGTTTGATCGGAAAGAAAGACCCTCGAAGGGCAGGTTGTTTTGGGATTGATCTCGTGATGCCCTAAAATACTTTCACGAACCGTTTGCGGATAATATTCTTTAATGATATTCGCCGCGGCAGAAAGTTCGATGTCGGATGGCCTCGTGTTCTCAAAATCCCCGTCAAAGCAAATAGCAACGCTCCGACAATTCGCATCCCAATCGCCGGCTTGCCAACCAATTTCATCATCATTTAATAATCGCTCCACTGTTCCATTGTGGCGCACAAACCAATGGTACGGCCAAAAAACTTGGCGACTGTTCCGAAAATGACCTGAGTAGATAGGGCGTCCCTTCATTTTTTCATCCGCCGCATATTTCGGCGCGGCAAACTCCGGAGCATAAAGCCGGATAAGCTCCATTCCCGAAAGCAAATCTTTTGTCATGCCAGGCGGATTGCTCGTATGATGGATTATGATTGTATCGATTGGTTTCCGCTCAACATCAGTATTTGGAGGATTGTTATCGAGTGCAATATCCCCAATCAAAAGATGCCCCGCGAAAAAATCGTAAAGCTCGATCTTTAGTAGCTCCTGTTCTGCATCGCTCTTTCCGCGCCATTGCTTGCGCAACTCTTCTAATTCCGGAAGGATCACCAGATACCAGTCTGGATTCTTTAAAAGTGGAGTCCAACGCGATTGTGTTCCATGAATATCCATATCGATATTATAGCAACACTGCCCGTGATATAATCACTATATGAAACCGATCCTTGTTTCTGGGATGCAGCCCACCGGGCGCCTGCATATTGGCAACTATCTTGGCGCGCTCAAGAACTTTGTGGAGCTGCAGAACTCGGGCAAATATCAGTGCTACTTTTTCTTGGCCGATCTGCATGCGCTCACCGAAGGCCCGGAGCCGAAGGCGCTCGCGGCGAATATCGTGAACCTTACTGCGGACTATCTGGCGGCGGGACTTGATCCGAAGAAGTCGGTGATCTATCAGCAGTCGCAGATCCCGGCGCACAGCGAGCTCGCGTGGGTGTTGAACACCGTGACGCCGATGGGTGAGCTGGAGCGTATGACGCAATACAAAGACAAGTCGGCGCGGCAGGCAGCGAACGTGAACGCCGGGCTCCTCACCTATCCCGTGCTCATGGCGGCAGACATTGTTTTATATGACGCAGAGTTCATCCCCGTGGGAGAAGATCAGCTCCAGCATCTTGAACTCGCGCGCACGGTGGCGCGGAAGTTCAACGCGCGCTTCGGCGGCACGTTCGTGGAACCAAAAGGACTGCTCACCCAAACGCCGCGCGTGATGTCGCTTAAAGACCCTGCGAAGAAAATGTCCAAGTCCGATCCGGACGGATGCCTGTTTATGGACGATTCGCCGGAGGATATCAAGCGCAAGCTTGCGCGCGCCGTAACAGACTCGGATGGCGCGATATTGTACGATCCGGAGAAGAAGCCCGGACTTTCAAACTTGCTCGAGATTTATGGCGCGTTCGTGGGCAAAGACCCGCATGCCGTCGCAATTGATTTTGAGGGAAAGCAATATTCCGATCTTAAGAGCGGCCTCGCGGAGCTTATCGCACAACATTTTGAAAAATTCCGTGCAAAGAAAACAGCACTACTCGCGAAACCGGCCGGGATGAAAAAAGTATTGACCAGCGGGTCAAAGAGAGCGGGTATTATTGCCACAAAGAAGATGACCGAGGTTAAGAAAAAAGTCGGGTACTAAACCTCGCCACGTATTACGCCTTCCGTATCGCCACCCAGACTTCCTGACCTTCGAGCTTGGTTACTTCTTCTGCGATAAACTTTTCCGATCGCCCGAATTCCACCGCCGTTGCGCCGATATCCACCTTGAACGCAGATTCGTTGTTCTCAACCGCGCTCTTCGCATCTGCAGTCATATCCATCAACGCAACGATCTTATCCTTCGGCTCAAGCGCTGCCTTCTGACGCAGCTCCTGAAACATGCGCGCCACTTCGCGCACCAGTCCTTCCTCGCGGAGCGCGGGAGTGATGACGGTATCGAGCTCCACTTCATTCGCGAGCTCCGGCACAAAGACGATCTCTTTTACATTCACCTCATTCTTTAATATCTCAAGCAAGCGCGCATCACGCGCCGCCGCCGCGCCGCGCACCGTTAGTTTTGCGAGCGGCTGGCGCACTTTGATCTTTGCTTCCGCGCGCGCGGCAAGGCCAAGGCTCGCCAGACGCCGGATCTCCGCCATATTTTTCATCAATTCGCCGCGTTCTTTCTCGGCCAGCGAAAACTCCGTCTTCGGCCATGCTTCCAAATGCACCGAACCGGCGCCGTCGGCGGGCGCAAGCTCAAGATAGATCGCCTCCGCAAGGAATGGCATGAACGGCGCGAGTACGCGGCTCGTCGTCAAAAGCGACGTCTGCATGGTTTTGAAAAATCCCGCGTCCTTGCGCTTGCGCGAACGGCGCAAGTACCACGTCGAAAGGTCATCTACATATTCCTGTATCGCGCGCGTGGCGTGAACGGTGTCGTAGGCGTCGAGCGAGCGGGTGACGACGTCCACAAGCTCTTCCGTGCGTGCCGTGATCCACTGGTCGAGAATATTTTCCTGCGTGGAAATATTTTTATCATCGGCGCGGACGCCCAGCCCACCCGAAACCTCGCCGCGATACGTCGCGAAATATTTATAGACGTTCGTCAGCAATAACCCCACTTTGCGATACACGCTCTCAACGCCCTTCTCAGAAAAATTCAAATTGTCCGCCTGCATCACAACGGAATTCATAAGATAGAACCGCAAGCTGTCCGCACCAAATTTGTCAATCAATAATTTTGGGTCAGGAAAATTATTTTTTGACTTGCTCATCTTTGATCCATCCTCCGCCAGGATCGTACCCGTTGTCACCACGTTCTCGAACGGCGCATGGCCGAACAAAATGTACGACACGACGTGCGAAAGGTAGAACCACGCGCGCGTCTGCGCGATATATTCCGCAACGAATTGCGCGGGAAAATGTTTTTTAAACTCATCTTTATTCTCAAACGGATAATGATATTCCGCGAACGGCATCGAGCCAGCCTCGATCCACGAATCGAAGATCTCCGGCGTACGCTTCATCACGCTGCCGCATTCAGCACACGGGAATGTGATGTCGTCGATGTATGGCCGGTGAAGATCCGCCTCGCCGGTATCATTCCGCGGGATGTTCTTTACTCCCAACTCCATAAGTTCGGCAGGCGTAATAAAAAGGCCGTTGCCATCACGCTTCTTCCCCACCGTAACTTTGTCGCTCCAGCCCTGCGCGACCTGCGAAAGCATCCAGATCGGATCTTCATGGCTGATAATCGCGATGTTTTTCCCATGGTGTTCGGACTCCATCTCCCGCAAGAAATCCCATACGCGGATGCGGACGTCGATCAGCGATTCGCTCCCCACATCAACATGGCCCACAAACCGGCTTTCGTACGTCGGGAATATCTTTGAATACTCCGTTCCCGGCTTTCCAGAAAGCGACCCGTAATTTACTTCGCGAAGGCGCTTATCATAATGGACTGGCATGCCAAGCTCTTTCGCAAGGATCTCTGCGGATTCCGTTGTGCGCGTGAGGTCCGACGCAAAGATCATATCTATCTTCTTCGCCCTGAGCTGCTTTGCAGTATGGGCGACCTCATCCTTCCCCTTCGGAGTAAGGTGGCAATGCTGATCCCCTGAATCGATGATCCCGAAGATGATGTTCTCCGCCTCGCCGTGGCGCATCGCAAAATAGTCGTTCTTCGCCCCACCGGCGGCTTGGCTCAACTCCTCAAGGCTTCCCACCGCTTTCACGGCCTCGCACCCACCGCATTTCCACACCGGCACCGGGTTGCCCCAATAGCGATTGCGCGAAATGTTCCAATCCGGCGCTGCTTCCACGCTCTTTTTATAGCGGCCATTTTTGAGGTGCTCCGGGAACCAGTTCATCTCCTTCTCATTCGTTTCAAGTAGACCCGGTTTTATCTTTTGTATATTCACGAACCACGCCGGAATCGCGTTATAAAAAAGCGCGGTGCCGCACCGCCAGCAATGCGGATACGAGTGAGTATATTTTTCTTTTTTGAAAAGCAGCTCGCGTGTTTCAAGATCTTCGATCACCAGCTTATCCGCTTTTTTGAAATACTGTCCGCGCAAAAATTTCGGTGCCTTATCATTGAAAAGGCCGCGATCGTCGAGCATCGGCACCACCGGTAATCCGACCTTCACGCCCAACGCGTAGTCATCCTCGCCGTACACCACCGCCGTGTGCACGATGCCAGTACCGTCCTCGGTAGTGACAAAATCGGCGGCATAGACCTTATACGATTTCTCGCCCTGCATCGCGGGAACATCGAAAAGCGGCTCATACTCGAGGCCGACAAGATCGCTCCCTTTTATATCATCGTGCACGATCTCAATCTCTTGATCATCGAACACTTTTTTTACAAGCTCGCTCGCAACAATATACAACCACTCGGCGCCTTTAATACGAAGCGCGGTATACGAAATGTTCCCCCCTACCGCAAGCGCAACATTTCCTGGCAGCGTCCATGGCGTTGTCGTCCAGGCGAGAAGGTACGCGGTATTTTTTGTCTCATACTTGTCTCCAAATTTTTGACCCGCCTTCAAGTGGAATTTCGCAATCACCGACTCCTCCGTCACATCCTTGTAGCTGTTGTCCATCGCAACCTCGAAGTTCGAGAGCGGCGTCTCGCAGCGCGGACAATACAGCAGTACCTTGCGGCCTTCGTAGATCAATCCCTTATCATAGGTCTGCTTGAACCCCCACCAGACCGATTCCATAAAATCGGTATCCATCGTTTTATACGAATCATCAAAATCAACCCAGCGGGCGATGCGGCGGATCATCGAGCGCCACTCGGAAACATATTGCAACACCATACTCCGGCACGTTTCGTTGAAGGTCTTTATCCCAACCTCCTCGATCTGTTTTTTGCCGGAAATGCCAAGCTTGCGCTCGACGACCTCTTCAATCGGCAGCCCGTGGCAATCCCATCCCCATCGGCGGCGGACGTATCGCCCATTCATTGTCTGATAGCGCGGCACAACGTCTTTTATTGTGGAAGCCAAAATGTGCCCGTAGTGCGGAAGCCCGGTAGCGAACGGCGGCCCATCATAAAATGTGAACGGCTTACCATCCGCTGTCTGTTCAAGGCTCTTTTCAAAGGTTTTATGCTCATCCCAAAACGCCAAGACCTTCTCTTCTATTTCCGGAAGCTTGATCTCGCCCTCCAGGAAATGCGGCGCGTGATGCGGAGTGTTCTTTGCCATTACCTAAAAATAGCAGGTTTTTAATGATTTATAAAGGAAAAGGGCTCCTCGTAAAGGAGCCCTCTATGCGATATATGCTTATCCGCCTGAAAATTATTCTCCAATGATTTCAAGCAAATAGCTCACGGGGATAAAGTAGCACTTGTCCTGTCCTTCGACGGATGATGAAATGCGCCGTTGAAGCCCTTCGCGACTGCAGATCTCTCTCTCAAACAGATCTAGTCGCCAAGGATTATTCAATTGCAATTCTGCTTTATTTTCCCCGCGCTGAAAAATTTCCTCGGGGATCGGCGAGAGTTTGCCTATTTCCCAAACGCCCGACCCGCTCGGACTTTGTTGGATGCAGATATGCGATTGAAAGCGTAACACTATTGACGATAGTACCACCACTGCCGTCTCCATGCTTTCTCATTTCTCCCTGATGGCACAGCCACCGAACTGCTGATTATTATACCCGTGCGCTTAGATCTTTTCAAGCGTTTTGATCCCAAGAAGCCCCAATCCTTTCCGCAGGACACGCGCGGTGGTGGCAACAAGCAACAGGCGCGCGCGGCGCTGGGCATCGTCATCCCTTTTTAGGATCGGCGTCGTCTCGTAAAACTTGTTCGCCGCCACCGCAAGTTTATAAAGATAAACAGCAAGCGTGCTCGTGGAATACAATTCGCCGGCGCGTTGCACGATATCGGGAAATTCAAACAGTTTGCGTATAAGCGCGAGCTCGGTTGTGTGCGCGAGCATCGATATGTTCACCGCGCTCGGGCGCAGCTGCGCATCCTTCACGCCGGATTTTCGCAGAATGCTCTTGAGCCGCGCGTACGTGTATTGCAGATACGGCCCACTGTCGCCCGAGAAGTCGAGCATCTTTTCCCAATTAAAAATAATTTCGGTCGTGCGATTTTCTTTGAGCTCATCATATTTCAAGGCTCCCATTGCCACCGTGGAAGCGACCTCCGTTTTTTCTACTACCGAAAAATCCGGGGTTTTTATCTCGATGACTTTCCGTGCCTCAGCAATCGCTTTGTTAATGAGATCCTCTAAAAGCTCTACCTTCCCCGCGCGGGTGGAAAATCTCTTGCCTCCCTCCCCAAACACCAGGCCGTATTTTATATGTTGCAGCTCGGCGGTATCCCATCCCAGCCGCTTTGCAATCGCAAAAAGCTGCTCAAAATGAAGCGCTTGCTCATTTCCTACTACATAGAGAATCTTCGCCGGTTTATATTTTTTGAGCCGATACTTAAGATTTGCGATGTCTCGCGCAAGATAGATGCTCGCTCCATCGGATTTTTCCAATACTGCAGGCGGCAGATGTTCGTCCTCCAATTTAATGACGATCGCACCCTCACTCCGCTCCGCAATATGTTTTTCTACCAAATCCTTTACTATCGTCTTCATTTCTCCCTCAAAAAAACTTTCCCCTATCCACACATCAAAATCGGCTCCAAGGATCTTGTACATTTTCTGGAACTCCTTGAGGGATTCTTTTTTGAACCATTCCCAAAGCTTTCTGTTTTCACGATCGCCCTCCTCTAATTTTCTGAATTCCTCCTGACCGCGCCGATCGAGATCTGAATCGGACTCCATTTCCATATGGAAACGCACGTATAATTTTTGTAGTTCTTCGATAGGGTTTTCTTCGACACGTTTTTTGTCACCCCACATCTTATATGCCACGATTAATTTTCCAAACTGCGTTCCCCAATCGCCAAGATAATTCCACCGCACCACACGATATCCAGAAACCTCAAGAATATTACTTAACGATTCCCCTATTATGGTATTCCGTAAATATCCAACGTGCATCGCTTTAGCAATATTCGGTGATGAATATTCCACGATCACCGTCTTCCCTTTTCCGATATTCCCCTCGCCAAATTTCTTATCGCTCGCGAGCGCGGCGAACTCTTTTTGCATCGTCTCGTCGCTCAGCCAGAAATTGATGAATCCCGGCGCGGCAGCCTCTACTTTTTGGAAGAATCCCGCGGGCGCGGCAGCGACGATACGCGCGGCATACTCTTTGGCAAGGTCAAGCGGAGACACACCCAACTTTTTTGCTTCGCGCATGGCAACATTGGTCGAATAATGCCCAAAAAGCTCTCCGTCAGGAACGGAAATATCGATCGCGGTATCCGCACCGAAGATGTTTTTTAAAATGATAGCGATTTCCGTGACCATTGACAAAATAGTTTAATGTGTGCCATGATGCAGACGTGCTGGTGCTTCGCCCCTGCTCGGATCTGCGTCCCGCCTCAGACCCCCAAGGCGATGAGAACCGGACCGACGGCGAACTCCCGACAACAACTCCACTGGGTGGGAAAGTAGGGGTTGCCCGGGAACCTCTCGCCCTGTCGAAGCACCAGCGCGTGCCATTGCTCTTTCACATATATTACCACAGTAGCGGCCCCGCGCGATTTCGCCGGGGCCATTTCTTTAACCAATTTTTAATACAAGTAATGTAGAATGAATCCATGGACAAGCGAACAAGCACACTAGCGGAAAATCGCCGGGCAGGCTTTGACTACGAGATCTCGCAAAAATATGAGGCGGGCATCGAACTCAAGGGGTACGAAGTAAAAAGCGCGAAAGGCGGCCGGCTTCAGATTGCCGGCGCGCACGTGCTCATCCGCGGCGGCGAGGCGTGGCTCGTCAACTCGCATATCCCGCCGTACCAGGCGGGCAACACGCCGCCGGACTACGAAGAAGACCGTGCGCGCCGGCTCTTGCTATCCAAAGACGAGATAAAAGAACTGCAGGGCACGCTCATTGATAAAGCGCTGCACGTCGTTCCCCTTCACGCATATTTAAAACACGGACTCATAAAACTCGAGCTTGGCCTTGGCCGCACGCGCAAAAAATCCGACAAGCGCGAAGCGATCAAAAAACGCGCTCACCAGCGGGAGATCCGCGAGGATTGATCCAAAAAGCTCCGCGATACTGCGGGGCTTTCTATTATCACGCTTTCAAATACTACTGCGCTGTCGAAGAAGTTTTTGCCGTCGATGAAGCCCCTGCCGTTGATGACGTGATAGCGGCATTCAGCGTATTTTCAAAATCGCTCAACCCCGTCGGATTCGGTATTTGCTTAAGGTTCAAGAAGAACGTCGGCGTGTGATCGATCTGCGCCGCGGTGCCGCCGTTCACATCGGTCTGGATCTTTTGCACTACCGACGTCGCATTCATATCGGTGTTAAAAGTATTCACGTCGAGCCCGATCGATTGCGCGTACCCGTCAACATATTGCGAAAGTACCTGCGCCGGCGTGAGCGCGGAGTTGGTGGACCACTCGCTCTGCTTGGAATATAGCAAATCGTTCATCGCCCAATATTTTGCCGCGCCACCCTCGAGCCCTGCCGCCTCCGCCGCCTGTGCGCTGATCCCCGCGAACGGATGGATTGTATACAGCGGGAAGTTGCGGAATACGAAGAGTACCGTACTGCTGTAATTCTGCACCAGCTTCGCGTTCGGATTGCCCTCGCTCCAATCGGTCGGCGTGAGCGCCGGCGCGGTCGTTGAGACGAACGTACTGTTTGCGTTGTTCACCGCCGTACCGCTCGAATACACGCCGGCAATGATCACGCCCGCCGTGACGAGCACAATAAGCCCCACGATGAACCAGATCGTCGTCTTGTTTGCCTGCCCGGCATTGCTCGCGCCTGCATTCGTATCGTTTTTCATAGTCCACTTATTTTACCCCTTTTTAATAAAAAAGCTAACAAGGATGCCGGCGGGTTTTATCTATATAAAAAGAAAGGCCGCCACGCATGGTTGTGCGCGACGGCCTGGTTGATGGTTAGTTTTGAAAATACTTACGATATCCCGGATCGCCAAGATACGGAAGGCGTTTGTCGACCCCATAGATGAAGCCAAGGACGATGCCAGCATCATTTACGAGACCGTCAAAACTCCCATTGTGATTCATCCAGTACTCCCCGAGCCGATGCCACGTCCCAGCTACTGCAAGTGCTACCGTCGGACCAACATCCATGAAGTGCGGACTCAAAATCTCGGCGTTTACCGAATACGCTTCATCGAGTGTCACGCTCTCGATAAGTCCTCCATCGAGGATGTTCTCGTAGTTAAAGCCACCGCCAATACGATTGAGCTCCTCGAGCTTTTGCTTGGAGCGACTTCCGGGAACTCTTTCTTTCCCTGGCATTGACGCAATGCCCCACACCTGCATGCCTGGAAACGCTGGCCGAAGAAACTCGTCCATCGCCGCGACCGTCGAACAAGTTCCGGTCACTGCTGCGGCGAAGGAAAGGTTATTCCCAATCCACACATGATTGCGCGCATGTTCGTGCCGCATCAATCGTGGAAGGTCGTGGATAACGTGGTCCATCGTCCACTTATGGCCAAGTACGCTCCCCTTGTGGGTGTACTGATCCGCCAGTTGAAAGTTTAACGTTTTCACCAGCTCGTACGCGTAATCAGTGCCGATGGATCCTTCCGGAACCCAAAGAATGTTTTCTGGATTCACTCCGTTCGCCTCGAGCTGGTCGATCTTTCCTTTCGGAACAGACCGCTCGATGACCGGACGAAATTCCTTGTAAGAGAACATCGGAGCAAGCGCCGCCATCATAGCAGCCCAATTCGCCGACGAAGGCCCGTAGTAAATGGTTTCCGGCGTGAACTTCCCATCCGCCTCATCCATAAGACATGTTTTGAGCGCCGGTTGAAGCTTCCCGTTAAAAATCTCCAGATCGCCTGCGGAAAGGACGCAGATTCTAACTTTTTTTGCAGCATTCCTCCACGGTTGGAATCTCACAAAAGACGGAGTCGGCATCCACTTGAGCCATGGAAGACCGTTCTCTACGACATTGATCACGTGCTTCCTCATTGCTTTCCTGTCTGCTTCATCCAGTATTTTCTTCATAACCCCTCGCTGATCTTTGGAATATTGCTATCCCTACTATTCACCTAAAGTGGGCTATATGTCAAGAAAAAATCCCACTTGGGCATGACCCCTCCTACTTCCTCACCGTCACAAACTTCAGCGTGCCAAGTCCCGGCATCGCCGGTTTTTTTATGCCAAGCTCCTTTTCCCAAAATGTGTTGTCATTGAAAAGTTCGATGATCCACGGAAAGTGCGCGTCCTGCGAGATGATGATACCGCCCGGCGAGAGCAATGGATATAAATAGTGATAGCAGTCACGGGTGGATTGCACGAGGTCGACGTTCACGCACGCGGCGGCAACCGGTTCGTGGAATAACGGCATCGTGTCGCTGAAAAATCCTTTGTGAAATTGCGTGCGCGATGCGTCGCCGTAGCGCGCGACGTTATTCTTTACCTCCTCGAACGGCACGGCATGGCTCCCTTTTGGAAAATGATGCTCGCGGCCATAGATGCTCTTGCCGTGCTCCTCGCTATTCTCCGGCATGCCAGCAAACGAGTCGAACACATGGAACTGCCGATCGCATAATTTTGCGACGAGCGAAAATTTTGCCGTACTCCCGCCGTGGAACGATCCCGCCTCGACGATCACGCCGGGCACCGCCGTGGCAGACGCATCGTGGCCGTTTACACCATTCGCCGCATCGCCGCCCGCGCCCAAATTTAAAATCTGCCGCGTAATCGCAATCATCTCATGCTCGGTGTGCGGGCAATCAACGTAATATGAGATTTTATAAAATTTTAATACGAGTGCAAGGCGCTCGCCGAACGTCGTCGGCGACTTTGTGCTATTAAAAATAAAACCGAGCGCGGCCGGAATATCTTTTGGCGCGTAGTAAACCTTGCGATATATATAGAGCAAAGGCCATGGCAAGGCCACGTGTTTTTTTATCGTACTGCGAAGGCTCATCGTATTGGATGAATATTAAATATTGATTAAGTTATTAAACCGCAGGCGTCTTTACCTTACGCACGATGACGAATGGCGTCATTTTATTTCCCTGCCCCAGCGGATTGTCGAGCAGGATCTCGCGCACCGTTTTTTTGTCGAGCCCCACGCCGCGACTCACGCCGAGCACTTGCACATCGATATAGTTCGCGTCGGCCGTCACGATCGGGATCCCCGTCGCGCACTCCACGCGCTCACAATCGCCCTGCGGATCCGGCGGCGGTAGAACGCCCCACTCGGTATACGGATACATGTCCTCCGGGATAAAGCCATCGATCTCGGACACGCGGTGTCCGGCGACGATCCAGAACCAGCCGCGCTTGCCAACGAGCTTGCCAACCACACCGACGCCGGCGGCGAGAATCATCCGCGGCGCGCCCACGATCTCGATCGCGACCTGCATTTTTTCCGGCCGCGACCACGCGGTCATGTTCTTGTGCTTCTTGACGCCAAGCGTAATGAATCGCGCAAGCCAGCCCACCTTTACCGTAGAGA
>Ga0302277_1000875_pt1 | contig 22968 bp, 22 predicted proteins | sample III_Bog_N3_1_FD_198759 | JGI IMG/M metagenome (GOLD analysis project Ga0302277, IMG submission 198759) | Peat permafrost microbial communities from Stordalen Mire near Abisko, Sweden - III_Bog_N3_1 | ecosystem: Environmental > Terrestrial > Soil > Wetlands > Peat | place: Sweden: Abisko... | reverse complement strand
CGGACTCGAAACACTGGCCGGAACTTCAAGCCGACGAAGCAGCCACTCGGGGGATCGACGGCTATGCCGTGTATGAAGATGAAGATCGACGCGGGCCATAAAAATTAAGAGTGCCCCTGTTGATGACCGGAGTTCCGTTCACGGGCGAGCCATTTTCCGTAAGTCTTCACTTCCCGGACGGCAACCGCCTCCCTGACACAGCGAAGAATATGCGTTCGAATATCCCCGTAGAGCCAGTCTGGAGGATGAAGTCCGATCCGGAGCACCGGAGAGCTTTTCATCCAGCGAAAGAGTATTTCATTCCAGAGCAGACTGATCACCCGGCGCCAGGCTGAACGAACGCTGTAAACCATGCTCCTTGAAGCGAATGCTTCTCCTGCGCGAAGGTCGAAAACCGCGCCGATTCGGGTCGTGTAATCAAATCCCTCCGCCCGCACCGCTCTTTCCGCTTCCTTTCCCAAGAGCCAGGCAGGAGCGATAAAACCTCCAAGTTCCACGCCGCTCCCGTTCAGGGCTGAAACGAGAACTTTCCTCCCCCGCTTCAATAACTCCGATGCCGCATCAAAGGAAAGATCATAAAACTCCCCCTCACCCGCCGTGTAGGAGCGGGTAATCAGACGTACCACGAGATTCTCCCTTATTCCCTGAGGACGGAGGTGATAGTATCCGTGAAGGACGGCTTCATGACCCTGCATCACCTGACGTTGCAACCAGGATGAAAAGATGGGATCGGCATCCACCCGCCCCTGATGATGATGATCGGGAATCACCAGCAAGGAAGTGGTGGCAACTCCAACTGCGGCAAGATCCCGAATCATCTCTTCCACCACGCTTCGCGTCACCGTGGAAACATCATGAATGGAGATAATGAGAACCTGCGACCGCTGAAAGGCAGTTTTCCCCCCGATTTTCGCTTCCGGAAAAGTTTTTAAAGGCCTCCATGGGGGTGCAGTTTGCATTGGCAGATGAGTGTGTTATCTGGAATAGTTAAATAATCACAACAATGCCAGACGAGACACCCGATCCCAAAGAAAGCAATTCATCCAGTCCGAAACGTCCCCAGCGTGAGCCGGGAGCGCAGGAACCCCAGTTTAACTGGCGGGCACTTATCCTTGTTGCCATCGCCTTTTCCCTGATCGGCGGTGCATTCCTTTTCCGTGATTCGGGACTGGTGAATACGGAGGAAATCACGCTGTCCAAATTTGAAGCCCTTCTCAAAGAGGGAAAAATCATCTCCACGCAGGATAAGCCGATTGATCTTATAGTTGAAGAGGGAAGCAACACGCAGACGCTCTCCGGGTATTACCGGAAGATGACACCCCCTTCCACCGAGGAGATGCCGACGCCTTTCAAGACTGCTGTTTACATGCCCTTCAACGGGCCGACCCTAGAGAAGGATCTGGCAACCTACGGTATCACGCCCAATATTCGCCGGGAGTCCAATCTCCTCTCCTCAACCATCCTGAACATCCTGCCGATTCTTCTTTTCCTGGTCGTCCTCTACTTCTTTTTCCGCTCGCAGATCAAGATGGCTGGCAAGGGTGCCATGAACTTCGGCAAGAGCAAGGCCAAGATGCTTGCCCGTGAAAAGAACAAGATCACTTTCAAAGATGTCGCCGGAGTGGAGGAGGCCAAGGACGAAGTTCAGGAACTGGTTGAATTCCTCAAGGATCCCAAGAAATTCCAGAAACTCGGCGGCCGGATTCCCAAGGGCGTGCTCATGATCGGATCTCCCGGAACAGGGAAAACCCTGCTAGCCCGCGCCATCGCAGGTGAAGCCGATGTGCCATTCTTTAATATCAGCGGATCCGATTTCGTCGAAATGTTTGTAGGAGTCGGCGCATCCCGGGTTCGTGACATGTTCGAGCAGGGACGCAAAAACGCACCCTGTCTGATCTTCATCGACGAGATTGATGCCGTCGGACGTCATCGCGGACATGGTGTTGGCGGGGGCCATGACGAGCGCGAACAGACCCTCAACCAACTCCTTGTCGAGATGGATGGTTTCGATGCCCAGGACGGTGTCATCATTATCGCGGCCACAAACCGTCCCGATGTGCTCGATCCCGCACTGTTGAGGCCGGGACGATTTGACCGCCAGGTCACTGTTTCTCTCCCTGATGTCAAGGGTCGCGAGGAAATTCTCCGGGTTCACTCCAAGAAGGTGAAACTCTCCGAATCGGCAGATCTCAGCCTGATCGCCCGGGGAACTCCCGGATACTCCGGTGCAGAATTGGCCAACGTTCTCAACGAGGCAGCGCTCATGGCCGCCCGCAAGGGGCAGAAGGCCATCGAGCAGAGTGATCTTGAAGAAGCCCGTGACAAGGTTCGCTGGGGCAAGGAACGACGCAGCATGGCAATGAGTGAAAAGGAGAAGACCTCCACGGCATGGCATGAAGCCGGACATGCCCTGCTCACGGTCGTCATCGATCACACGCACCCTCTTCACAAGGTCACGATCATCCCGCGTGGACAATACCTTGGTGCCACCATGTATCTCCCTGAAGGAGACAAATATGCAACCCAGCGTAAGGAAGCCCTTGCCATGCTCATCATGACCATGGGTGGACGCATTGCCGAGGAGATGTTCACCGGCGACGTGTCCAATGGTGCTTCAGGGGACATTGCCCAGGCCACCAAACTCGCACGCCGGATGGTCTGCGAGTGGGGAATGAGCAGCCTCGGAATGATCCGATTCAGCGAGGAAAACGAGATGGTCTTCCTTGGACGTGATGTCTCCCGTGCCCGTGAATACAGCGAAACCACGGCACAGCAAATCGATGCCGAGGTAAAAAGGCTTATCGATGATGCCTACCGTCAGGCAACAGAAATTCTGGAAGCCAAAAAGGATAAAGTGGAACTCATCGCCAAGGCTCTCCTCGAATTTGAAACCCTGGAGGGATCCCAGGTCGCCGATCTGATCAATCTCGGTTACATGCAAAACCCTCCCGTGATTGCCCAGAAACCACCACCCCTCCCGCCCCCTCCGAGTGACACGCCGTCTGCAGAAGCGAGCAAACCGACCGAGCTGGAATTTCCGACCGGCGGCTTGCCTGCTCCTGTTCCAGCTTGAACGGAAACCCCGATTACCCCCCGTCATTCCATGAAAAGCTTGTGCTTGGATCGCATCTTCAGCGATTCCTGCCATGATATTCGGGTAAGGGTTGCGACCATGCTGACTCTTCTTGTCGGCTTCAACCTTTTGGCGTGGGGGTGGGCGGTCTTATCTTTTCATTCCTTCCCCGTCTTGCTGGGAACTGCTCTCCTCGCCTATGGATTTGGACTTCGTCATGCCGTTGACGCCGATCACATCGCCGCCATCGACAATGTGACGCGCAAGATGATGCAGAGGGGAAAACGGCCCGTGGCTGTTGGATTTATGTTTTCCTTGGGGCATTCCACGGTGGTGATTCTCGCAAGTTTGGCAATTGCCATCGCCGCCAACACATTTAAGCGGCAATTGGATGCGTTTCACGACATGGGCGGCGTGGTGGGAACGATCGTTTCCGCCTCCTTTCTTCTTCTGATTGCCGCGATGAATCTCGTGATCTTTTTTTCGATTCGGAAGGCGTTCCGACAGGTGTGTCGCGGGGAACCCTACTCCGAAGAAGACTTTGATTTGCTCCTTGCGAACCGTGGATTCCTCTCAAAACTGTTCCGGCCCCTCTTTGGCCTTATTTCCAAAAGCTGGCATATGTATCCTCTTGGTTTTCTGTTTGGTCTGGGATTTGACACGGCAACAGAAATCAGCCTCCTTGGGATTTCGGCTGCCGAGGCCGCTAAGGGACTTCCGATGTGGTCGATTATGGTATTCCCGATACTTTTTACCGCCGGCATGTCCCTCATCGACTCCATCGATGGACTGTTGATGCTGGGAGCCTATGGATGGGCCTTCATCAAACCTGTTCGCAAGCTCTACTACAATATGACCATTACTCTTGTGTCGGTTCTGGTTGCACTTGTTGTGGGAGGCATTGAGGCACTGGGTCTGATCGCAGATCACCTGAAACTGGATGGGCCATTCTGGAAATTTATCGCCACCATGAATGACAACTTCGGGACGATCGGGCTGTTCATCATCGGAATTTTTGTGATGAGTTGGATTCTCTCGGCAGCCATCTACCGGCTGAAGGGTTTTGATCACCTTGAAACTGCGTAAACCTAGTAAATTCCCCGGCCCATCCATCCTCATCTTTCGGATGAGTTTTTGAATCTGCTGCGTTTTTTGATTTTCTGAAAATAGATTTGCCAGGATCTTCATGATCAAATTTCGCTTCATTCTCCCGCTGTTTTTTTTTGGATTTTTGTGCGTCATTTTCTGGCCGGTGTTGAAGACTCTTCTCACCCAGAGAGATCACAGCATTTCTCCTCCACCCCCGTTCTCAAAAAGTTCCCCGACCCCGGATTCGGCTCCCATCATTTCCTCACTGCAAGCTATTCTCCTCCTGCATGCGGCACCTGCCCCGCTGCATTGCTCGATCAGTCAGAACGGCAGATCCTTGCTGCGTGAGAGTGATGCCATCGCTATAGGGGAATATCGGGCAGATGTTGAAATCTCCAGAGGGAAGGATCTCCTCGTCAAGGCTGACTGGAAGGATGGAGAGCCTCATTCCCTTCGCGTGGAAGTTCTCGTGCAGGGATACCAAGCCTCCCTCGAAAAATCATTCTGGGCAGAAGAATCTCTTGAAGACAAACTTGCCATTCCAACATCCTTCCTGCCTTGAAAGTTAGGCGGGGCATCGGTTCTTCCTTGCCCGGGAGGCTTTGAGCGGGGGATTCTACATGGCTGATGTGTGCAGAACTTTGCGTGAATACCGACTCCACCCTTGGCACTGAAAATCCCGAAAGAAGTCCCATCGGCGTTTTTGATTCTGGAATAGGCGGCCTGACCGTCGTAGCCGCCTTGAGAAAAGCCCTGCCCCAGGAACGCATTCTCTACCTCGGGGATACGGCACGAGTTCCCTACGGAGGAAAAAGCACGGAAACCGTCACGCGTTACAGCAGGGAGATATCGGATTTCCTCGTCTCCGAAGGTGCCAGAATGATTGTGGTAGCCTGCAACACGGCCTCCGCACTGGCCGTCCCCTTGCTCGCCTCTTCTTATACGATTCCGATGATCGGCGTGCTGGAACCTGGAGCCGCAGCGGCCGTACGCGCCACACGCTCAGGACGCATCGGCATCATCGGGACAAAGGCCACCATTGGCAGCGGAGCCTATGCCCGCGCAATCGAACGACTTCTTCCAGAAGCCAGGGTCACTTCCTTCGCCTGTCCCCTGCTTGTTCCACTGATCGAGGAGGGGATGTTGGATGATGCGGTCACTGATTCCATCCTGCATCGTTATTTGGATCCCATGCTTGCCGGTGGCATCGATACGTTGGTGCTGGGATGCACCCACTATCCCCTGCTCAAGCCGGCGATTCAGCGTATCTGCGGCGATTCGGTCGAACTCGTGGACTCAGCGGAAAACTGCGCCATGGCCGTCAGTTCCTTGCAGGAACAGTCCGTGCAGTCGGTCTCGTCAGCCCGGATCGATATTCTTCTCACAGACTCTTCCGAAGGCTTCCTGAAAATTGCCGAGCGGGCACTCGATCTGAAAATCGATTCCCTCAGCATTCGGAGGTTGGGACGCTAGCCACTGTCCAGAAGGGTTCCTGAAAAATCAGGGTGCCACTGTCTCGACATAGGTAAATTTCCCATTCTTCACCTGAAGGATCACCGCAGGCTTGGTGGGGTTTCGATGCTCATCAAGCGTTATTTTTCCGGTGACGCCGGGAAATTCCCTCGTTGCCGCGATGGCGGCAGTCACCCGGGCAGGATCTGTTGTTCCCGCGCGTTTCATGGCATCGGCAAGCAAACGAAGAGCATCATAGCCGAGAGCCACCATGGCATCGGGATCGCCGTCATATTTTTTCCTGTAGGCATCCACAAAAGCCACCACTTGGGGATCAGTACTCTGATTGGAAAAATGATTGGAAAAATAGCACCCCTCCAACGCGGCACCCCCGACGCTTATCAACTCAGGTGAGTCCCATCCATCACCGCCGATAAAGGGAGCGGTAATTCCAAGCTGGCGTGCCTGGCGGATGATCAGCGGAGCTTCCGTATAATAAGCGGGCAGAAAAATAACCTCGGGATTCTCGGCCTTGATTGCGGTCAACTGTGAGCTGAAATCCTTGTCTCCTCCGCTATAGCTCTGCTCTCCAACGATGATCCCCCCGCCCGCAACAAACTCTTTCTTGAAACTCTTGGCTAGGCCAAGGCTGTAGTCTTTGGAAACATCGACAAGCACGGCGGCTTTGGTCGCCTTGAGTTCCCGTGCAAACTTCGCACAAACCGTCCCCTGAAAAGGATCAATGAAACAGACTCTGAAAATGTGATCCCCCGCCTCGGTAACTTTTTCATTCGTCGAGGCGGGAGAGATCATCGGGATCCCGCTGCGCTGAGCGATGGGTGCAGCTTCCAGGGAACGCCCGGAGGCAACCTCACCGATCAACCCCACAACCTTGTCACGAGTAATCAACTCCCGTACCGCCGTGGAGGTCTCTCCCGGCTTGGACTGATTGTCCTTGGTAATAAGATGGATGGGCTGGCCCAGCACACCTCCCGAGGAGTTAATCTGCTCCAGTGCAAGCTGCACACCTTTGTCGGTGCTCTGCCCAAAAGTGGCCTGTGCTCCCGTCAGGGAGGCAAATTGTCCTACGGGAATTCCAACATCCTGTTTTTTGGAACAGGATGCCATTCCGAAACAGAGAGCAAGCAAAAGACCGGGTGAGTGGGAAATAAAAAACTTCATGCAGTGCAAACTAGGCGAGGACGGATGCCATTCAAATTTATTTAATAGGATTTTTGCGGGACAGGCAAAGGGCTCTCAACAAAAACTTGATTGACCATGTCGTAGTGAACCCTTTGGCAAGCCTCGGTCACTGCTGATTCCAGACCGGTCTTGGAAAACCATGCGCCGCGAATTTGCACTGTCGCTCCCAGTGCCTTCATGAATGCACTGAAGAGTTCCCTATCGACCTGAAAATCTGATCGCCAAAAATCATCCAATCCGCCGGGAAATACCAAACCGGGGACATTGTAGACGGCCTGCCCCATAACTTTAACTTTCTTTCCATGCTGGAGTGCCTTGAGACCGACCGTACTGTTAATTGTTACGACTCCGATACAGTTCAAAATCACTTGGGCCAAGGGCCCATCGGGAAGGAAAATGATTCTTCCGGAGACTCCAACCGTCTCGGAAAGTGCAATGATGGTTTTTTTCCAATTCACCAATCCGGGATCCAGGGGATGGACCTTAAATAATAGCCGGGTATTATCCGCTGCGTTTTCGGCAAACGAAACCAGAACATCTTCGATGGCAGCCGTCTGGTTGGGAAAACTGGAGTAGGCCCGGATTTGAAAATCACTCTCAAGTTGGAGCGGGAAGAGATAAAAAGGGCGATCGCAACATTCATTATGGAGGATCCGAATCTTGTTTCTTGTCCTATATTGAAAAAGCAGTTTTTTTAGGTAGGTTCTGGCGTAAGCCAATCCTAGAAGCACAGGATTATTGATATGGAAAGGTTTATACGAGGGATAAAGAAAATAGAAAAGCCAGGTCGTGAATCCGGAAATGGCTTCGGCAGTCGCAAAATTCACGTTGTCGTCAACATAGCGTTCCTTGAAGTCAATATCCGCAACTTCATCAGCCAGACTTTTTATCCCTTGAGGAGTTCGGGGGAAAAGTGAACTTCCACTCATTCCACCTAATTCGAATGTGATCCAATCAGGTCTCAAATATCCGAAATCCGTGGCAATCACACGAATGCCCCTGGCGTTGGCCATTTTTATAGCCGTCTTGTGGTAAAGACGTTTGTCTCCGTTGATGATGAGATCGGTGATATTTTCCCGATCCATGAACTTGGCAATGTATTGCTTCCAATTCCTGTAGGAGCCCCGGTAGTTGAATGACCCCTCTCTTCTCCAATGGAGCCAGTCTCCAAAACACAGATTGACCCTGACGCAACGGTGTCCATATTCCTCAAGCCGGTCGGCAAGTTGTTGGAAAAATCCGCAATTCGGCCCCTGCAGAAAGAGAACAACTTTTTTAGGAACACTCTCCCTATAAATGGAAGTTTCTTCCCATTCCGAAACCAAACTGCTGGATAGAACCGAATCATGCATGGCCTTCAGCGCGTCTGTTGGGTGAGGAGGCCGCGATCTGATCGGCAGCGGGATCTCCTAAGAAATCCCCGGAGGATTCCCGGCCCCGCCCGTCGCTCTTTTGAAATTCATCGCACCAGATCCTGGCATTCTCATAAATTGACTTTCTCAGGCTTTCACCCCTCAGTAGTGCAATAATGGTTTTCACCCAAAGATAGCGGTGATTCCCAACCAGAAGACCTGTCATTCCATGAACGATTTTTCCTGAATAGGGAATCACATCGGAATAGATCCCCGCGGCTCCAGCCCGTGTGATCTGGTAAAGTTTGGTGTGCGATCGCGCCCTATTGAAAGATGAATCCATGAGAGGTGCCAGGCCTACATGAAAGCGCACGCTGCCAAGGTACTCGTGGTAGTTGGGCCATTTCATGGGGTGAACACACCTCACCCGCGGGATCCCCCTGAACAAACGGGCAACCGACCCGTCGCCTATGATCTCAAACCAGGCATTTGGCACCGCTTTCTGCACACGACGAACAATCGGCACGAGCCAACGCATCTCCCGCCCATGTGTCAGGGTTGCATGGTAAAAATAAACAAGTGTATTCGGAAATGTCGTACTTGTGTCATTGTAGTGAGGCTCCCAAAGCAAAGCGTTGGATTCCGGATAGCGGTCCGCCAGTTCCTTCGTGGAAACGATCACCTCGCTGACTACTTTCTCCAAAAGAGATCTTGTGGTGAGAAACCTCCAGCCGGTCCAGAGAGAATAATGCCAAGGTAACTCACTGGCACTGAAAACCGCAGGGATGTCATCGTCCTTGAGGTACGTCACCTTAACCAGATGGTCACGGTTTTTCAGCAGCACTTTCAGCCAACTGCGACAGGCATGCCTGACAATGATGACCCAGGTGTCTGGCTCGATTATCAGGGACTTCGAGGGATTTGCCGTGCTGTCAAACCTCCGGGTTGCGTCCCCTCCCAAATGCTCCGGAATTCTTGACCGAACATAGAAAAAAGTCGTCGGAATCTCTTTTGGCTCAAGAAGAAGAATCGATTGGGGCGATGCCTTTTTATAGAGAGCCTTTGATTTCAACGGGCGAAGCCTCATAGTGTTACGGCGCGATTACTTTTCCAATCCATCCGGGAATGTGGGGAGAATGTACTCTAAAAGAGAACTCTCCCGGCAAGCCCGGACTTACGGACAGCAGTATGCATGCCAATGGGACATGAAAAAAGGAAAACAGGCAAGCCCCTACATGGAGAGGCCGTCCCGGGAGGAGCAAAAAAGGGTATTACCAGCGCTCATTCCATGCTTTAAGGCGGTAACGGGATTCTGCCAAGGCACCAGCTTTTTCTTCGGAAGAGCGGAGGAGCCTCGTGGGAACAATGACCGGCGCAAGTGTGCGCGCCAACTCCTGATGGATCTCTCCCGGGCAAACCATCGCACCATGACTCACACCGACCACCTGAAGACTTCCCTGATACAGGAGGGCTCCGGCAGAACGACGCTGGGCCCCGCCAAGGATTTTTCGTTCCCCGAGCAGAAGATCGTCTCGAGCAGGTGCCGTGAAACAGGAACTCCCAACACGGATATCCCTGTCGCCTGCAACACGCACATCCGGGGATAAAAGCTCTGAAAGCCAGCGTGAGAGATGCCCGTGTAATTCCCGGTAAAAGTCCTGGGGCGGCAACAACGTGCTTTTCTCCCCCCGTGGAATCATCAGTGAAAAAGTGAGGTCTACCCCGTGTTCCACCATTCCCCCGCCCGTCCAACGTCTGACGAGAGGAATCGAGGAATAAGAACTTCTGACTTCATCAAGTTTCTGAAAATATCCAAAGGAAACACAGGGAGCAGCCCAACGGTAAATCCTTAAGAGGGGCTTGGTAACCTGACGAAGGAGAGTCTCGTCGAGGGCCATCTGCATGGGCCCGTCCAGAGACTCTTCGGGTAGCATCAGATCCAACTCTTCAAACATAGACATTTCATCATGGGGATTTTACCAAAAACCGGAATCAGTTTTTCTTCCCCATTGATTGTCTGCTGCTCTACGGTCTAGGGATGGCTAAAGGTCTACATGGAAACGGTGGCAGTGATGCCGTGGGAAAAGGGCTTGGCAAAGGCCTTGGAAAGGGGCTGGGTGCCCTGATCAACGCACGGGTTGCCGCTCCGATTCCCTCGGAAGAGCAGGGTGAACGCATTCAGAATGTGCGGCTGGACCAGATTATCCCGAGTCCGCTTCAGCCTCGCACCCAATTTCCCGTTGAGCAGCTTCACGAACTGGTTGAATCGATCCGAGAGAGGGGGATCATTCAACCGCTGATCGTGCGCCTTGCCGCGGGTAAATACGAACTGATCGCAGGAGAACGACGTTTCCGTGCTTCCCTGCTTGTGGGTCTCACGGAGGCACCGGTCATCATTCGCAAGGCCAGCGATCAGGAAGTTCTGGAGCTTGCTCTTATCGAAAATCTTCAGCGTGAGGGACTCAATCCGATCGAGGAAGCAGCCGCCTACAACCGTCTCTCCAAGGAATTTCGCCTCACCCAGGAGCAAATCGCCCGCCGTGTGGGTAAAAGCCGCACGGCAGTCGCCAATGCCATGCGGTTGATGGAACTGGAAGCGGAAGTTCAGAATCACCTCACCCAGGGGCGGCTCACCGTGGGCCATGCCAAGGTGCTCCTTGCGATTAAGAACCCAGAAGAGCAGCGCCTTCTTGCCGAACAGCTCATGAGAAGCAATGCCTCCGTACGGGATGCGGAGCAGATGGTTGCCGACCATCTCGCCGGAAGCAGGCGCCCCGGCAAACGCAAGTCCCCCTCGGGTCGTACCAGCGAAGAACTTCCTCCGGCTCTCAGGCATCTTGAAAACAAACTTCAGCATCGTTTTTCCACCCGCGTCTCTCTTCATCACGGCGAGAAAAAAGGCCACATTGCCATCGAGTATTACGGTTCCGACGACCTCCGCCGCCTTCTTGACGAATTGGGAATTTCGTTGGATGAGTAGTCAGTCGTCAACAGTCAAAAAAATATGCAGGTTTTGATTTCATTGATTCGCTTCATTGATTCGGACTATTTTCCAGCGGGATTCGAGGCCACCCGCGCACTTCCCGAACGCATGGATTGGGGTCGCACCATACCGTTCGTCATTCTGCACCTTGGATGCCTTGGAGTCTTCTGGGTTGGTTGGAGTCCCGTGGCTGTCGGAGTCTGCGCACTGCTCTACGCGATACGGATGTTTTTCATCACCGGCATCTATCACCGCTATTTCTGCCATAAGGCCTACAAAGCGAGCCGTGCCGTCCAGTTCCTCTTTGCCCTTCTCGGCCTTCTTTGCGTCCAGCGTGGTGCCCTCTGGTGGGCGGCAGTCCACAGACATCACCATTCCCACTCCGACGAGGAAATCGATGTTCATTCGCCACGTCATAAAGGTTTCCTTTGGGCCCATATCGGCTGGATGACAAGCAGCAGGAACTTTCCCACGGATTACAGGCTCATCCCCGATCTTGCAAAATTCCCCGAACTGGTTTTTCTCAACCGGTTCGATCTGATCGGCCCCTTGCTCCTTGCCATGCTCGTCTATGCTCTGGGTGCCATCTTGGATGCAAAATATCCAGCTCTTCATACCTCGGGCCCCCAGTTGCTGGTCTGGGGAGGATTCATCAGCACGGTGCTTCTTTTCCATGGAACCTGCTGCATCAACTCGCTCGCCCATGTCTTTGGCAAATCCCGCTATGACACGGGTGATGACAGCCGTAACAGCTTCCTTCTCACGATCATCACCCTCGGCGAGGGATGGCATAACAATCACCACCGCTACCAGTCATCGGCCCGGCAGGGCTTTTACTGGTGGGAAATCGATCCGACCTACTACACACTTCGGTTGCTCGCTGCACTGGGTATCATCAGCGATCTCAAGCGGGTTCCCGGGAGCGCCTACAAAAAGGAGTCCAGAGTCTCTCATGGAAGTTAGCCGCCACCGCCCGCGTGTCGCGATTGTCGGCACAGGCGTGGCGGGACTCTCCTGTGCATGGCGGCTGAAAGAGACCGCCGATCTTACTCTCTTTGAATCTGAAGATCGTCCCGGGGGCCATAGCAACACCGTGATGGTTGAGGAGGAAGGCCGGAAAATTGCGATTGATACCGGATTCATTGTTTTCAACAAAATTACCTATCCCAATCTTTGCAGCCTCTTCGAGGAACTCGGTGTCAGGGCCAAGCCCAGCGAAATGTCCTTCAGCGTGCAGAATGTGGCCCGGGGACTGGAATACAACGGCATGGGTCTCAACAAACTATTTTCCCAACGACGCAATCTCGCCAATCCGCGCTTCCTGTTTCTCATCGGTGAAATCATGCGCTTTTTCCAAGTGGGTCGGAGATGGCTGCTCGATGAGGCGGAGCACGCCACCTCGGGAGAAGCCGATGAGGACCTGGCGGCCTTCTGCAAACGGCACCGCTTTGGCAATGATTTCCTGGAACTCTATCTTATCCCGATGAGTTCCGCCGTCTGGTCCACGGAACCGGGCCGCGTTCTTGATTTTCCCGCAGCAACGCTCCTCCATTTCTTTCAGAATCACGGATTTTTAGGAATCACCACGCATCACCCCTGGTTCACCGTCGAGGGAGGGGCCCGCAACTATGTGGGGAAGATGCTCTCGACCTTGCGAGCGCCCCGGCTTGGAAATCCCGTGGCAGCGGTGGAGGAAGATCAGGAAGGAGTGAGAATAAGCACGTCCAAGGGTTTCAGTGAACGCTTTGATGCCGTCGTCCTGGCTTCCCATGCGGATCAGAGTCTGCGCCTATTAAAAAACCCTTCGGGAGAACAGCACCGGCTACTCTCCCCTTTTCACTATCAGCGCAATGAAGTTCATCTTCACACCGATGCCTCGGTGATGCCCCGCCATCGACTCGCCTGGGCTTCCTGGAATTTTCGGGTCGGGAAGAATGCCAGCGGTCGGCAAGCAGCCTCAACGCATTACTGGATGAATGCACTGCAGGGTGTTTCCAATAATCATGATTATTTTGTCTCGCTCAACAGCGGTGATCTGATTGCTCCTGGGAAGATTCTTTACACCACTTCGTACGATCATCCGATCTTCACGCTTGATGCCATCCATGCCCAGCACGAGTTGCCGAAACTCAACCACGCAGGAAGACTCTTTTTTTGCGGAAGCTATTTCCGCTACGGATTTCATGAGGATGCCTGCAAATCCGGATTTGAGGCGGCGGCGGCGCTGAAGAAACTTTTCCCCGCATGAACTCGGCCCTCTATGAATGCTCGGTTTTTCATCGGCGTGTCCTGCCAAAACAGCATGAGTTTCTCTACAGGGTCTTTTACTTTCTCATCGATCTCGACGAATTGCCTCTGCTGGATCAATCCCTGCGCCTGCTTAAAATCAACCGTCCCGGTTTCTACAGCCTTCGTGAAGACGACCATATCGGCCATGGTTCTTCATCCTTGCGGGAAAACATCACCCGCTATCTCGGGACTCAAGGAATCAGGGAGCCATTGGGTCGCATTCTCCTGCTCACCCTGCCCAGGATCCTCGGCTATGTCTTCAATCCGATCTCGATCTACTTCTGCTACGATTCACAGGGGGACCCCCTGACCTCCGTTGCGGAAGTCGGCAATACTTTCGGCGAATGGAAGCCCTATCTCGTTCCCCTCTCCCCCGACGGCTGCTTCCGCAGCCGTGTAGTGAAACACTTCTATGTCTCTCCCTTTTCCGATCTTGATCTCGAATTTGACTTTCTCTTTTATCCGCCGGACGAACACCTGCAGATCTTGATTGATGACTACCGTGGCAGCAGTCGCGAACTCATCAGCACCTTCATGGGGAAGAGGGTACCTCTCAGCGATTCCTCCCTTCTGCATTTTTCCTTCAAATACCCCCTCCTGACACTCCAGGTCATCTTTGGTATCCATTGGCAGGCATTCCTCCTCTGGACCAAAGGGCTCAAAGCGCGCCGCAAAGAATCTGAACCCGATCTCCAAAAAGAAATTCATCGTCCCCACAAATCACTCGCCAATCATCCCTCTTCCTGCGCCCACTCTGGGGAGAGCGACTCAACTAATCATCACCCATGAGCAATCCTCAAGATCCATTCCAATCCGGCACTCAGAACGAGGGGCAGGAATTCCTCCACTCGCAGCATGAGCTGTTGCGCAGCATCGCCGCCAGCCTGAAAGGCATCCACAACTCCCTGAACCAGCTCACCGGAGCCGTTGAGGGAGTCGCAGAATCCATCGAAGCCGCCCATGAGCCGGAAGGGGATCTCGGAACCCATCTGGTGGGAGCACTGAAGGATCTCACTTCAGCCCTTCACAAGCGGGCGGCACAAGAGAGAAATCCCCAGTCGCAACAAGGGCCGCGGCAGCAGCATCTCAATCCAAAGCAACACCGCCACGAGGATCGTCCACAGCTGCGCCGGACTGATCATCCTGACCGGGAGGCAATCCATGAGTCCGAATTCTCGAAAGAAAGCGTCGATCATGAAGCGGCAGATCACGAGGATCATGGGCGAAAGGACCTCGATGAGCCGACGCAGGCTTCTTTCGAATCTCAGAAACCAGAGGCATTACGCAACCGCAAGCCCCGGCCCAAGCGCCGCCGCGGAAACAATGTGCCGCGTGCAGACAAACCCTCCGGATTTCAAGATCCCGCTCTCACACACACTCCGGCAGTCTCTCCCGAGGCTTAACCACGAGACGCTGCCACAAAACGGCGCACCTTCCGGGGATCTTTTCGGAAGCGGATCGGTCTTCCCTCCTCATCCAGAAGATTAGTCGCCGTACAAGTATCGACACCGGCCGGTGCCGTCATCTCTATTCCCTCGGCCACATTCTCCGGTGACAGTCCGCCTGCCAGGATCACCGGTATCGCACTCTGGGTGACAAGATCCCTCGCCACTTCCCAATCACAGAGCTTGCCCGTGATGCCGACATGCCCGACCACGGGTTGAGGCGCCTCCACAAGCAGTGTATCGGTGAGAAACCAATCGCTGACCATTTCCAATCTGCGGCCCAGTTCCAGCGTCGGCACATGATCGCCAAGACCCGGCGGGGCGACCGGGATCGTACGCATGATTTCTACCAAGGGAAATCGTTCGCTCACCCCCTCCTGCAACGCAATGGCGGCAGCAACCGCCTTTTCATTCACCCTCACGCCATGATTCAAGCTGTCGCAGAAATGGACGATATCGGGACAGTAATACTCGATCACACGATAGACAGCCTCGGGATGGGCAAAAAGCGGAATAATACTACTCCTTCGTCCCCCCTCGCGGATCATGCGTACTGATTCCTTGAGTGACGGAATCTTCCATTCTTCCGTCGAAAGAACCACCCCGCCGATGTGATCCACCCCGCATTCCACCATCAGGCGGGCTTCATCGGGAGTCTGAATTTCATAAACTTGAATGATCATTACATGCTCAGGATGGGCAATTTCTGTAAAAAGAAAGAGGAAAATCACACCTTTTGTTACTCTATCTCCTGAACCACGCCCTTTCTTTCTTCATCATTTTTCATTCATCCTTCATCCTCACCATATGAAATCCTCCTCCAAAAAATTTCCCAAAACCGCTCCCTACGAATTTCTCAAGACGCTCCTCAATACCCCCTCTCCTTCGGGTTTTGAGACCCGGGGGCAAAAAATCTGGGTGGAGTATGTCCGCCAGTTTGCCGATTCGGTCGAGATCGATGCGTATGGCAATGCTTTTGCCACGCTGAATCCCAAGGGGGCCAAGGGCGATCCGACAATCCTGATCAGCGGCCATGTCGATGAACTCGGCCTGATGATCTCGCATATTTCCGACGAAGGATTTCTCTATTTCAAGGGAATCGGAGGCGTCGATAAAGCCCTGATCCGCGGACAACGGGTGACGGTTCACGGATCGGACGGTCCCGTTCCCGGAGTCACGGGCCTGCTGGCCATTCATCTTCAGGAGCCGGATGACCGGAACAAGGTGCCGGAAATGCACGCCATGCATATCGATATCGGCGTTTCCTCACGAAAGGAGGCCGAAAAGCTGGTCCAGGTGGGCGACCCCGTCACTTACTCGGCTGAGTTTCAGGAACTGGCCGGAGGGCGCTTCGCCGCCCGGGGCTGCGACAATCGGATCGGTGCCTGGGCTGCCGCAGAAGGGCTGCGCCTCGTGTCACTCCGAAGAGACCAACTCAAAGCAAAGGTGGTAGCCGTCTCCACCATTCAGGAAGAAAACGGGCTCTACGGTGCCTCGATGGCCGGATACAGCGTGCATCCTGATGTGGCCCTCGTGGTCGATGTCACCCATGCCACGGATATTCCCAACTGCTCCAAGCCGAAACATGGAGAGGTTCTGATGGGCAGGGGACCGGTCTTGAGCCTCGGCAGCGTGAATCATCCCGTGGTCAACGACCGCTTGCGCTCCCTTGCCAGGAAAACCGATCTCCCGATTCAGGTGGAAGCCAATCCCCGCTGGTCAGGTACCGACGCCGATGCCATCTTTAGACAGAAGGGGGGAATTCCCACCGTCTCCATTGGCGTTCCTAATCGCTACATGCATTCTCCTGTCGAGATGATTCAATTCTCCGATCTGGAAGATACGGCGAAATTACTTGCCGCCTTTGCCCTTGATGCAAAGAAAGGGGAAAAATTCGGAGTGACTTTGCCTGGGAATCGTGGAGAGGGATGAATGTTGAGCCCTGAAACCTGAGTCAGAGGGGGGTGCGGGTCAGGTTTCAATATTCCTGGCACGGCGTTGCTCTCTCGCTCGTGTAGTGCTGTGACTACACTCTCTCCTTCGCGCCTTGGTTCGCTCCCCGACCACCCCGCGCCATCCCGCCGTTTTAATCGTAACAGGCCCTAGGCCCGGACAAGCTGCATTCCGGCCTCATTCCGTTTTCTATAGGCAATGCGACTGTGGTGCATGTTGGCCAGAGAGGAAACCAGCACTTCGGCAATTTCCTGCAACTGGCTCATCGTGACAGGGGCTTCGTCATACTGACCGTCAGTGATGCGATCCTGAAGAAGGTCGTGAACCAAATCGTCCAGACGCTGCAGGGTGGGTCGCTCCAGACTGCGCGAGGCGCTCTCCGCGGCATCCGCCAGCCCCAGAATGACTGTCTCGATACTTTGGGGCTTCGGCCCAGGATAGCGGAAACTTTCTTCACTCACTCTGGGAATATCCTCGGGACGCACATTCATCAGGCTGCTCCCGGCTCGCGCGTCGCTTTCCTGCCGACAGGCCCTTTGATAAAAATACTCCACGAGCGTCGTTCCATGATGCTCCTGAATCGCTTCAAGAATGGGACGCTTGAGCTTGTTGCGGATGGCAAGATCAACCCCCTCCTTGATATGGGAAAGGATGATGAGCGCACTCATGGTAGGGGTGAGTTCATCATGAGGATTTTCTCCGGAAGGCATGTTTTCAGTGAAGTAATCAGGCTTGGCCAGTTTTCCAATATCATGGAAATAGGCACTGACACGGCAGAGCGTGGGATTGGCACCGACCTTCTCGGCACAAGCCTCGGCAAGATTCGCCATGGCAAGCGAATGATGATAAGTGCCGGGCGCCTCCAGGCTGAGACGACGCAGAAGCGGGTGATTGAGATCGGCCATTTCCAACCAGGAAATTTCCGTGGTGATGCCAAAGATTCTCTCCAACAATGGCAGGGCTCCGCTGATAAGTACGGAGGTGATGCATCCGACCCCGAAGGCAGTCCCTCCCCCGATCACAATCAAGGTAAAATTCACCGGCCAGAGGGGCATGGGCTGGTGTGTTTCGGAAAAAATGGGAATGATCGCCCCGGAAAGAAGCGCGACAAGCCAGACAGCCAGCCCCGAATAGGCCCCCGCTCTCAGGATACTGGATCGACGCCGAACGCGCAGCGTCAGCATCACCGCCACGAGACCTCCGGTTAGCGCAAGCAACAGGGGCACCGGATCCACGGTCACATGGAGAACGGACCACCAAAGCGCACCAATAAGGCAGGCGGAGAGTCCCGCCTGGGGACCAAGCAGGACGGAGATCGTCAAGGGCGCAAGAGCATAGGGAAGGAGCAAAGGAAGCAACTGGGGGTCGAGATGACCGGCAACCGTCTCGAGTTGGAGGATCTCTCCAATACCGACTTGAACCAGAATCATTCCGAGAAAAAGTGCAAGTCGTGAGTTGCAGCGCAGGGCTGAATCGCCGCTGATCATGGGCTGGATCACCGCCAGAGCCAGGATGAGCAAGGCATAAAGGAGATGTTTTAAGGGACTTGTGAGCCCGGCCGTCATGCTGAAAACCGCCAGAACCACCATCGCAAGACACACAATGAAACCCCGGAGGATCACACCCTCTTCCATTTCCAGGATATTCCAACGCTTCCTTGAAACCAGACGGGTCTTTCCGCAGCTCAGGCCGCGAGCGGCAAGTCGTTGTTTTTTGAAAAATCGGATCATGGTGGACGAAAATTAGGCGCCAAATCTGCTCTCGCGAACGCCGCGATGCTCCTTGTAAGCCGAAATAATGGCTCGCACCAGGGGATGCCGCACCACATCCCCTTCACCAAAATAATGGAAGGCTATCCCCGGTGTCCCATGAAGCGCGCCGACAGCCTCGATCAACCCGCTCGGTTTGTTCTTCGGCAGATCGATCTGGGTGCGATCCCCCGTAATGACACATTTTGATCCGATACCGATTCGGGTCAGAAACATGAACATCTGCTCGGTCGTCGTATTCTGCGCCTCATCAAGAATAATGAAGGCCTTGTTGAGGGTCCGGCCCCTCATGTAGGCAAGCGGGGCGATCTCGATGATATTCCTTTCGATGGCCCGCTGTATCTCCTCCTGCCCCAGCATTTCATGGAGGGCATCGTAGAGCGGTCGGAGATAGGGAAGTATCTTTTCCTGCAACTCTCCGGGAAGAAACCCCAGCGCCTCACCGGCCTCCACGGCGGGACGGGTCAGGATGATTCGGGAGACTTTTTCGGCCTTCAGGGCGGCAACGGCCTTGGCCACGGCAAGATAGGTCTTGCCCGTGCCCGCAGGACCAATTCCAAAGCTGATGTCATGGGCTTCGATTGCCCGCAGGTAGTCGGATTGTGATTTCGTCTTCGGAACGACAGGCGGCTTGAGTGGCGAGCACTGAATTCGCTCCCTGAAAAGCCCCTCCACCCCCGGATCAGAGTCGGATTTATCGATTGCAAACAGAAATTCGTGACGGCCGATGACCCCGCCCGAAGAACGAATCCGCTGCAATTGGTCAAAGAGCCGCCGTGCCCGCTCGAGAGCAGGCGCAGCCCCTTCGATTTTCAGCCAGCCATCCCGGGTCGTGATGCGAACGCCGAATTCTTCTTCCATGTGGCGCAGAAGGGTCTCATCCCCGCAATAAAGTTCTTGAAGGAAGCGGGCATTTTCAAACTCCAGCGTCAGCGCCTTGGACTCAGGCATCTCAACCCTCGAATTTTCATCCGCCGGGCTTCTGGAAAAAAGTTGTTGAGAGGCCTTCAACGAAAAACGGCTATTTGTAGCCGTAAACCAACGCCCATGCTGTGCGATCCTCCGGGGACTTCAGGATCTGAACGATGGCAAAATAGGTGCCTGTGGCCTTGGGATTAAGCCGGGCTCCGGCAAAACGTCCCTTCTGCCAGCTCTCGTTCTCCACAAGATTTCCCCTGTCATCATAGAGATGGACGGAAAGTGTGGCTCCCTTCAAATCGGTCGCCATCAGAAACCAGTAGGTATTGCCCTTGAAAAGCTGGGTGCTGACCGCCTTCCTCTCACGAACCCCGAGATCGCCCCCCCAAGCATCCTTGCGGATCGAAAAGCCCTGTTTGTAATAGGGAAGCGCCGCCTCATAGGCAAAGGAAATGGAGTCATCCACCGTGGCATGGACACGAGGTGCCACGCAGCAGATCAAGAAAAAGGCACAGAGAAAACCGATGGCATGGCATGATCTCGCCCAACGGCGATCCACAAGGCAAAGGTGCGCTGCGACGAAATGGTGCCGAATCATCTTCATGGTCAGTTCCCCAGGGCAGTGATCTGTGAATTGACCTCACGGGTGAGGCTGTGAATCGATTTGACATTGTCCGGTGAAATCGATTCCCCGCTTTCATGGACAATCGGGCCGATCTTGCGAAGCACATCCCTGATATGGGAAACCAGCGGATTTTTGCGCAACCGAGGGCTCATCGAGCCGATACAACGATCAAAGTAGTTCACCAGTTCGGGTTGGTGGAGCAATTCCGCTCCATCCTGGGAAAATCCATTTTGCACGATCCCTGTCAGCACCTCGGTACCACGCAGCCACCCTCCGAGACTCACCAACTGGGAAAGATCGTGATCATTCATTTCATCCATGGCTTCGCGGACATCCTGAAGGGCACCGTCAAACTCGGCACGCACCCCTTTCCAGTCACCTTTGTCGGCTTTGTCCGTGATGCTCTTGCAACGGGTAATGACCGATTTCCGGACGTTGATGGCATCGGCAAGGGTGAGCACCTGGCGGCCGATATCCTTCACTTTTTCAGCATCTTCAGCCTCCACGGCAACAAAACCCTCGGCGATGATGTTGCCAAGCAGAAGGGCCGTGCGGGCGCGATCCTGAGGAGTGCGGGCTCTGCCTTCGCCCAGTTGATCCTTCCAGTTTGGATTTCCCAGCTTGTCGAGAACCGAAAAAATCTCGCTCGGCACCGGAACGACGACTTCATCGACCGCAGCGGCAGGAAAATCCGAGAGGGCTATTTTTTTCGGTGCCACATCGGCATGCACCGGAAGAATTAAGGAAAGGCAGAAGCCAAGAAATAATAAGGGGGAATTTTTCATGAGAAATCCGGGAAAATTACCCTCGCAGGGAAGGGTCTTGTCATGAAACATGATCGGATCGTGAGACGCACACTGTTTGTTGACATCAATCTGTAATGAACCCGCAAAGATTACAACACATTCTTGATGCCGCCGCCTCCAAACGACTTCTGGTCTTGGGTGATCTGATGCTTGATGAATTCGTCTGGGGAAATGTGGGACGCATCTCTCCGGAAGCTCCGGTGCCGATTGTCGAGGTTCAAAGGGAATCTAGTTATCCAGGCGGAGCCGCCAATGTCGCGCGGAATCTGAGAGGGTTTACCTCTTCCGTCACCATGCTGGGAATCCGTGGGGCGGATGCTGCCGGGGAAAAATTGGCGGCTTTGCTTGTCGAGGAAGGCATTTCCGGGGAAGGAATCTTCACCGATTTTTCCGCCCCGACCATCGTCAAAACCCGCATCATCGCACAGCGACAACAAGTGGTGCGCGTTGACCGGGAAAAACAGACTGCAAGTGGTTCCAGCCGGGCGGATATTCTGGAAAAAGCCCGCTCCCTGGTTCTGACCAGCGATGCCGTGCTCTTCGAGGATTACGGAAAAGGTTTTCTGGATCAGACTTTCGTGGATGCCGTGCTGGATGCCGCCCGATCCCACGGAACCCTGGTTACTTGTGATCCCAACCCAAAAAACCCGCTCGAATGGCCCGGAATAGCCACGGTCAAGCCCAACCGGGCAGAGGCCTTTATGGCGGCTGGCATCCCGCTGACTCCTCCGGTTCATCCTGCGGAGAAGGACACGCCTCTCTTGGAAGTCGGGAAAATACTTCTGAAACGATGGAATGCCGGGGCCGTGCTGATCACGCTAAGCGATCAGGGCATGATGCTATTCCGTCAGGATGCCCCTGCCTACCACACACCTACCCGGGCACGCGAAATTTACGATGTTTCGGGAGCCGGAGACACCGTCATCTCCCTCTACACTATTTCGCTTGCCGCAGGTGCCACTCCTCTAGAAGCCGCGGAAATCGCCAATCATGCCGCGGGCATCGTGGTCGGCAAACTCGGCACGGCAACCTGCTCCCGCAGGGAACTTGAAGAGAGTTTTCTAGGGAATCGTTAATCTAAGGAACCGCTGATTTAAGCCCATGATAACTTCTGAAAGCTCTCAGGCCAGACCCGCACTCTTTATCGATCGTGATGGCACGCTCATGGAGGAGGTGGATCATTGCTGCGATCCCGCTCATGTGCGCGCCTATCCTGGTGCGGCAGAGGAGCTTCTCCGTGCCCGATCCCTGGGCTGGGCCATCATTGTCATCACCAACCAGAGCGGCATAGGCCGCGGATACTTCACCATGGAGCAATTCCAGTCGGTTCAGGAGGAACTGATCCGGCAACTCGGCCACACCATTGACGCAACCTACCTGTCAGCAGATCTTCCAGGGGTGCAATCCCTTCGGCGCAAACCGGCCCCGGGAATGATTCTGGAAGCGGCGGAAGAGCATGACCTCGATCTCTCCCGCTCGTTCATGATCGGTGACAAGAACATCGATATCGAATGCGGTTTCAATGCAGGAGTGCGAACCATTCTTGTGGAAACCGGTTATGGCCGCGATTTTTCGGGATGCACCCCGGATTTTAGAACTCCGACCGTCACCGAGGCGATCCGGATTGCCATCTCTCAATGAGCAGAAAGATACCCAAGATCGCCATCATCATCCCGGCACGATGGGGCTCCACCCGGTTCCCTGGAAAATCACTTCATCCCCTGGCTGGAAAACCGCTCGTCCAGCATGTCTGGGAACGTTGCGCCCAAACCCATCATATCGCCCGCGTTCTCATTGCCACCGATGATACGCGCATCGCGGAGGCAGCCCGGAGTTTCGGAGCCGGGGTGGTCATGACCTCGCCCGATCACCCGAGCGGCACTGACCGCGTTGCCGAAGCCGCATCACGACTGCGAGGCATCACACACATCATCAATGTGCAGGGTGACGAGCCGTTGATTGATCCCGTTCTTATTGGAAATTTCGCCTCCTCCATGACAGAAGATTCAGA
>Ga0302277_1000874_pt1 | contig 22969 bp, 17 predicted proteins | sample III_Bog_N3_1_FD_198759 | JGI IMG/M metagenome (GOLD analysis project Ga0302277, IMG submission 198759) | Peat permafrost microbial communities from Stordalen Mire near Abisko, Sweden - III_Bog_N3_1 | ecosystem: Environmental > Terrestrial > Soil > Wetlands > Peat | place: Sweden: Abisko... | reverse complement strand
AGGATGTCTCCGAGGAACTCAAACTGAAGGAACGGGCGGCCTTTGGCATGAGAACCCTCCAGGGGCTTTCACTCAGTGAAGGCATTCCCTGGAATGAACACCTGATCGGATTGGAACATCAAGGGCTGGTAAAACAGACCTCCGATCGATGGCTTCTAACACCGAGAGGACGACTGCTTGCCGACTCCGTCTCGGAGATCTTCGTGTGAAGAAGTGGGATCTCATCGTGATCGGAGCTGGGCCCGCTGGAAGCTCCTGTGCGGCCCTCTGCGCCAAGGCGGGAATGAAGGTCCTCTTGCTGGAGTCAGCCCGTTTTCCAAGGGATAAAGTCTGCGGAGATTGTCTGAATCCAGCCGTCTGGCCGATCCTCGATTCGCTGGGTATTTCCCAACGCGTCCAGGGGCTTCCCAATTCCTCACCGGGGATCATCCGTTTTACCATGGATGGACAACAAAGTATTGAAATTCCGCTGCTAAAATCCTCTGGAGAAGTGGTCATCAGACGTCGTGAATTTGATGCATTGCTCGTGGAACGGGCCATCGAATTTGGCGCTGTCTTCCAAGATGGAATCCCTGTCACCAGTCTTCAGCGAGTCCAAGGTGAGTGGCATATCACCACGGCACAAGGAGTCATCGGATCAGCACCATTCATCGTCGCCGCCGACGGTCGCAATTCCTCCGTGGCCCGACATCTCAGAATGCTCTCCTCCCCGATCCGTGATGATCGCGTAGGAATCCAGACCCAAATCCCCCACCCCGAAGGCTATGACGGTGCCCTCGAGATGCATCTCTATCAAAACGGCTATGGAGGTTTGGCTGATCTCGGGCAGGGCCAGGCGAATCTCTGCCTTGTCTCCAATGCGGGCGCAATGCGTCAGCTCCGCAAGGAGGCCGAAGCCCTCTATCAGGTCAACCCTGCGATCGCCTGGCGTAGCATCATTCCCATCAGTCGCCCGCAGGCGCGTTCAGTGGCTCGGGATGGTGTCTTTCTCTGTGGCGATGCCGCCTGCGTAGTCGAACCATTTACCGGAGAGGGTATTGCCTTCGCACTGCGCACCGGAAGCCAACTTGCACGCATTCTTATCTCACCACGCGAATCACTTCCAGGGGATCGTGAAAAAAAATATGCCGCTGCCCACCGCCAGATCTATCGGGGCAAACTAGCTATCAATTATCTGACGCGCTTCCTCTCGCAGCATCCCCGATTGGCTCATTCTCTGGCACCATTGTTGTTCCGTTTTCCCGGTGTTCTTTCTCTCATGGCTCGCAAAGTCATACGATGAGACTCATTATGGAATATATTATCTTTTTTTATTGCATAGGAATGCCTTAAAATGGTTTCATCGCCTTCAGTCATGAACGTTGAAATACTTTCCCGCATCCAGTTCACGCTGACGATTGCCTTTCACTACATCTATCCACCGATGACAATCGGCCTGGGTATTCTCTTGGTCCTGATGGAGGGGATTTACATCAAGACGAAGAATCCTCTCTACCATCATCTGGCCCACTTCTGGACGAAGGTGTTCGGCCTCGTCTTTGCTATAGGTGTGGCGACAGGCATCGTGATGGAATTTGAATTCGGTACCAACTGGGCATCCTACTCACGATTCGTCGGAGACATCTTTGGCAGTGCTTTGGCAGCCGAGGGCATCTTTGCCTTCTTCCTTGAGTCGGGATTTCTCGCGTTGCTGCTCTTCGGATGGGATAAGGTTGGTCCAAAGATGCACTTTTTTGCCACCTGCATGGTGGCGCTGGGTGCCCATTTCAGTGCGATCTGGATCGTGGTCGCGAACTCCTGGATGCAGACCCCCGCTGGCTACCATCTGGAAAAAATCGTCGGGAGCGTCCACACTCCCCTCCCTGCTGGTTATGTCGTCCAGGCGGAAGATATCGGGCATGTACGGGCCGTCGTCGATCATTTCTGGACGATGGTCCTGAATCCCTCCTCCATGGAGCGCCTCACCCACGTCGTCCTCGGAGCCTGGTTGACCGGGGCATTTCTCGTTATCAGCATCAGCGCTTGGTATCTGCTGAAGGGAAAGCACAAGAAGTTTGCAGCAGCCTCCATCACCGTGGCTGTTGTCTTCGCCGCCTTCACCAGTGTTCTCCAGATGATCAGCGCGGATGCAACGGCGCGTGGCGTGGTGCGGAATCAACCGATCAAGCTAGCCGCCATGGAGGGGGTTTACGAAACCGTGCCGAGCACCCCGATGACGCTCTTTGGCTACGTCGATCAGAAAAATCAATCTGTAGTCGGCCCCAAAATTCCAGGACTCTTGAGTTTTCTCTGTTTCCATAATTTCACCACTCCAGTCATCGGGCTCAACCAGCTCCCCGACAATGCGTTCCTGGCAGCCCAACACCCCGAACTCAAACAGGAAGAGCTTGCCTCGGTTCGGCACACCTATTGGCCCATGGTCGGAGCAACTTTCCAGTTCTACCACATCATGATCATCGTCGGTTCCGGTCTTTTCGGGATCGCCTTCCTCTCACTCATTCTCCTGTATAAAGGACTGCTTTTCAGAACCGATCTACCGGCAATTCGTGCCTTCCTTTGGGTGCTTGTCTTCTCTGTGCTTGGTCCTCAGATAGCCAATCAGGCGGGATGGTTCACAGCAGAAGTCGGTCGTCAACCGTGGATCGTTTACAATCTGCTTCGCACATCGCAGGGGTTATCCCGGGCGGTTGCGGCTAATCAGGTGGTCTTCTCAATCATTCTCTTCACGCTGATCTACATCCTGCTCTTCACCACGTTCCTCTATCTCCTGAACAAGAAAATCCAGCATGGTCCGGGGGATGACGAAGGTCATCACACCAAGGCACCCGGAGTAGATCCCGATGATCTCTTCACAAAAGAAGCCCGAGCCTAGGATCTCCACCCATTCCCAATTTTCAAGACCATGCACATCCCCGATCTTAACACCATCTGGTTCATCCTCGTCGGAGTCCTTTTCACCGGTTATGCAATTCTGGATGGCTTTGACCTCGGTGTTGGAATCCTTCATCTCTTTGTCAAAACGGATCACGACCGTCGCATTCTCCTAAATTCCATCGGGCCTGTCTGGGATGGCAACGAGGTTTGGCTTGTTACCGGTGGCGGTGCCCTCTTTGCAGCATTCCCCGGTGCCTATGCCACGGTGTTCTCGGGATTCTACAACGCTTTCATGCTGTTGCTCGCGGCCCTGATTTTCAGGGCGGTCGCCATTGAGTTTCGCAGCAAAGAGCCCGGAACTACCTGGCGCCGCTCTTGGGATATTGCCTTCAGTGCCGGGAGTTTTTTGGCCGCCCTGCTGATCGGCGTGGCCATGGGAAATATCACCCGAGGCATTCCTTTGGATCTTGAAGGAGATTATACCGGCAGTTTCCTTGCCCTCCTCAACCCTTACTCCGTTTTACTCGGATTGACGGTGGTCGCCCTCTTTGCGATGCATGGGGCCATCTATCTGGTGCTGAAAACAGAAGGGGCTCTTCAGACCGAGATACGGGGTTGGGTTCCACGCCTGATCGGCATTTTCCTAGCTCTCTTCATTCTGTTCAATGTGGCCACCTTCTTCGAATGCCCCAATCTGGTAGCTGTGATGAAAAGCCGCCCTATTGGCTTTGTCGTCCTGGTTCTCGACATTGCCGTCGCCCTTTCCATCCCGAGGATCATCCGTTCAGGCAACGAATTCGGTGCCTTTCTCGCCTCCTGCCTCACCATGGTCCTGCTGATGGCCGTTCTCGGCATCTCCTACTTCCCCAACCTCGTCATCTCCCATCCCGATGTGACGAACAGCCTGACCATTTATAGTGTGGCTTCCTCACCGAAGACGCTCGCCAACATGCTTGTGATCGCCGTGATTGGTGTGCCGATAGTCCTGGCCTACACGGCAAGCATCTATTGGATTTTCCGAGGCAAGACCAAGATCGGTCATGTCGGATACTAAGCGAAGTTCTGGTTAAAAATGAGACTTCAGAATCGCTCGGATACGTGTGAAAAGCGCACTTGAGCTTGGGCTAGAACCACTCCTTTCGCTCTGCGCAGAGCGGCTTGAGAGAGAGGCTTTCCTTTTCTTATCAGCCCATTGCCATAAATCGTCACTGAATGGGGCTGGTGGTATTTTGGTGCTCGTTTTCATGATGAGTCGATTTTGAGATTTTTACCGGTTGATTCGTATCAAGGCTCGAAATACTCCCTGGATCACAAGCTCCCGCGCAGGGATCAGATCAGGATAAAGTGGATTTTCTGCCCGGAGAAAAGGACGCCCCGACTCGATCAAGTAGCGCTTGAGGGTGACATCCCCATCGATGAGCGCCGCCACGATGTCGCGGTGCCGCGGTTCGGCAAACTCCATGATGACAAGATCACGGTTCAAAATCCCTGCCCCGATCATCGAATCGCCTCTCACCTCCAACGCGAATGTCTTGGCCGTGCGGGGTAGTCGTAGAGTCTCCGGATCCACGGATAAACACCGATCTGCTTCCTGCTCCTGTCCTTCAGGGACTCCCGCAGGGATCATCCCGTAAACCGGCACCTCCATCATTCCCTCTTTGGAATGATGAAAATCGTTTTTTCGGGGGATGACATCCTCCAGGATGATGTTGCGTGAGCGGCCGGGCTGTCGGCGGATGGCCCCTTTCTTTTCCAGCAACTCGAGATGGCTCGCCACCGTCGCCGTCGAGGTGAATCCGAAGCGTTCCATGATCTCCCGCAGCGAAGGGACTCCGCCGCGTTCTTCAGCGCATTCGCGGATGAAGGAGAGAATTTCACTCTGTCTGGGTGTTAAGTTCATATACCGTTCATTTGTTCGGTATAGAAATACTCCCACCTCTACAAGAGTTTTTTCAAACTATTTCCTACCGACTGTGGGACTCGAACCCACACACCCCTTTCGGGATAAGGGATTTTAAGTCCCTTGCGTCTGCCATTTCGCCAAGTCGGCATTGGAAAACGCAAGTAAATCGCAGCAGGCCTCCCGCCGCAAGCATCAGAAGATAGGGAAGCGCTGATTAAATCGCATGGAGATCATTGCGGGAAGAAACCTCCGACTGGCGAGGAATAGGATATACCTGCCGAACGATGTCCAAGACGCGCTTGATTAGCCCCTGCTCAATTAGAAGAACCCTGTACTGGTGGTTCCTCCTGACTGCCTAGCCCTGAAAGCTTCTCAGCTTTCCCATTGTAAATGTCTGAAGCTGCAATGAACTGTTTAATAAATGCTTCCATCTCTTCTTCACTTCCCAGCGACGACAAGATCTTCATTGCCCCCGGCGTGATTGAATTCGGTATCTGCATAGCTGAAATCTACGTCAACCATGAAGCGGGACTATGGGGTGTGAACCCCATTTATCGGGCGCTTCAAGGAAGAGGGCAAGTCGCACCAGGACGCTCCAGACCGCTTTTTGAGTAACAGAGTTTTTTTGCCAGACACAATAAATGGCGCGTCTTTTACCTAGATAACCGTGGTGTAACGGTAATACACCACACTCCGTTTTCAGCATCCAGCGCCCCCTCTCCTTTCCTAGCGTTCGCTTGCACGAGGCCAAGCAGTTTGCCCAGGAAGCGGGGCGGGGCCGGATTGATGCTTACCTAAGAAAGGCAAAGCACGACATGAGCGCCGCTGCTTTCGCTATTGCTCCTCTTCAAGACTGCCGCGCCTTCCTGAAGTGCTGTACTCCTGCAACGATCATAAGTCCGGCCAGCATCAGCGGGAGGGCTGTCGGTTCCGGCACAGGTGATACGATTATGGGACCGGCTTGGTATAATGAACTCGTAATGAAATTGCTGTTTTCGAGAGCTCCGGAGGTTGCACTGTACTCGTCAATAGTATCGTTCTCGGATGTCGTGTAAATATTTGTTCCGGATACAGCCATACCAACCGGAGTTTCAAACCCATTTGGAGTTGTGAAGCCCGGTACAACAGTGTCGGTTAGTAAGTTGACCTCCTCCCAGCTAAGCGCGCTCCCATCATATGCTAGATAGAGATCGCTGCCTGAGAGGGCCATGCAGGCTACTTGGCCCGAAACTGCGGCGACAGTGCCAGTAATAAGTGCCCCTGTAATAGCGTTATAATCACTTACCCAGCTAGTGTTGCTCGCATATTCTGCTACATAGAGATTGGTTCCTGAAACTGCGAGTGCATAAGCTCCTCCTGGTAGAAAACCGGTCAAGTTACTGCTCTCCTCCGACCCAGTAGATAAGTTGAACTCACCGATTTCCGGATAGCTGATAGTTGCCGCATAGAGATTTCCGTTTCCGACAGCGAGAAGTTGGGCGTCGTAAAAGCTAGCGAAAGTGCGGTTCAATAACGCCCCCGTGGTGGCATTGTACTCGCCAATATATAGCCCTTCTCCTACGAAGAGATCGTTGCCAGAGAGCGCGAGAGCAGTCGGCTGGTTGGTTTGCGTATTGGCAATAAGTGGGGTGGCGACGGAGGCTCCTGTCACCGCATTGTATTCTTCGATTTTCGCGTTCCCTTGGTTAGCAATATACAGGTTCTGTGCCTGTGACTGAGTGGGTGCGACCCATAGCACCACGGCGGCACCGATGGTAAGGGAAAGATGTCGAATGGGGGAATAAGACAGCATAGACTAGAAAATAGACGTCTCAAGTGGAAGTGTAAACCTCTAGTTCTTATAGCAGTTTACCATTTCGCCAAGTTGTCGGGAGATACTGGACTCCCCCGGCATCCCCTCTCCTCCCGAGCTTTCTATTTCCCGAGTTGATCGAGAGCCAGATGCAGCGGAGCGCTGGAAATCTTGATTGTCCCATCCAGGGGACCAGCCATCTCATCAATGAGAAAAATGGCTCCCGCGATGCTCAGCGAACAGCAGAGGAGGACAGTAATCACGGTAAAATTGCGCGGGGAGAACAGAGCATAGAGAAAGGTGAGGAAGGCGATCCAGACCACGGGAATCACGAGCAGCAGAGGGGGCACTCCCCCCTCGCCGACAACATCGATCATCCAGCGCTCATGCAGGAGATCATCCTCCAACTGGAGGGCGGAGTTTTGCAGCCTGGTTTGAAAGGCGTTGGAGGGTTTGAGGGCGGCAATCTCCACTTCCATCTGCTCAAATCGGCTCCGAGTTTCATGGGAAGTCGGTAATGGATCCTTGGATTCCTCGGGCCAGATTTCCTGAAGTTTTACTTCTAGGGCTGTGCGGAGTTCCGCCCGGATCGGTGCGGCATCCGTCCCGTAATCCGAGAGAACCCTGTCCAGGTGGATGTAGTTCGTGGCGACCTGGTTCACCAGTGTGTTGACCTGGTCAAAGGTTCCCTTCGTGGAAGAGATGAGAAGCCCCAAGATCAATGCGGCCAGGGTGGCCACAAGTCCCGCTCCGAGCTTGGCGGCGTCCTTGGATTCACTGGAGAAGTGATGAGCGGGAATTAATCCCTGGACAAGAAAACCAAGGAGGGCTGCTCCAAAAATGAAGCCAAAGGCACATAAGGCAACCTGGAGGGAACTGGCAGAGGAAATGAAATTTAGCATCAGAGAGATCAAAAGCTGCCATCTCCGAGGGGGATCTGAAAAGCACTTATCCCAAAAATTGCCTTGGAGGTTGGACTCCGGCGCTTGTCTAAGGGATGAGCATTTCCAAGGGCAGAGAAGGCCAAAGAATTAATTAGGAATCTGTGGCCGCCAGAATCGCCTCTGGATTATTTCCCGAGATTCTCACGCGGGGCTCGGGGAGAACACGGAGAGGGAGGAAATACAAACTTCCCTGTACTCTCCTCCGCGTGAGACTTCTGTTATTTTTTCTCCCTTCGCGGAAACAGCCACGAAGCCAATCCGGAGAGTAAAAGTGCCAGGAGGATAATTCCAAGGGACCAGGCAGTTGGAAACTTGCCTCCGGGAAAGTGATGATCAAACCAGGCCATTTTCACGCCTACAAAGAGGAGGATGAATCCAAGTCCATACTTCAGGTAGTGGAAGCGGGTTGCCATCCCGGCGAGCAGAAAGAACAGTGCCCTCAAACCCAGAATCGCAAAGACATTGGAGGTGAAGACAATGAACGGCTCTCGTGTAATGCCGAAGATTGCGGGAACGCTGTCCACCGCGAAGATGATGTCGGTGACCTCGATGAATACCAGCGTGACTAGGAGCGGCGTCCCAAGCCAACGACCCCCATCTCGGACGAAGAATTTCTGCCCATGGAAAATTGGTGTAATCGGGATCAGGCGCTTGAGTAAGCGGATTACGATATTCTTGGAGGGATCGGGATGGTTCTCCGGGCCGAAGGCAACTTTGTATCCGGTGAGAATGAGGAAAAGGCCGAAAATCATCGGTACCCACGCGATCTGCATTAGGAGCGATCCCAGGGCGATGAAGATGCCTCGGAAAATGAGTGCTCCGATGATGCCGTAAAAGAGGATACGGTGGCGGTACTTCTCCGGAATGGCAAAGAAGTCAAAAACGACCAGAAAGATAAAGAGGTTGTCGATCGAGAGGCTCTGCTCAACAAGATAGCCGGAGAGAAAATCGAGACTACACTGGTGAGCAAGCGCCACCGGGTCAAGTCCTGCAAGCCGTGGGTCGAGTGGAAAATGCCAGCGTCCGTAGAGATTGAGTCCGGCACAAAACAGGAGGGCCAGAGCGATCCACGTGATCACCGTTAAAAGTGCCTCCTTGTGACTGATGGCCTTCTCGTTGCCACTCCGACCCTTCAGATCAACAAAGAGAGCGCCGAGGATGAGCAGACAGAAAAGCAGGTAGGCCCACCAACAGGTGTTAAAGGGGAAGAGTTCTATGAAGTGAGGACTCATGGGCCGCTCAATCCGTGGTGCCCTGGATCACCTGGGGCTGCACAAGACGGGTGACCAAAAGCTTATCGATACGTTGGCGATCCATGTCGATGATCTCAAAACGAAATCCGTGCTTCTCGAGCGTATCCCCCTCTTCCGGGATGTGCCCGAAATGATGGAGTACATACCCGCTGATGGTCTGATAACGGTTGGTCTCCAACTCCTCGTGGTCCAGCACCAGATTGATCTCGTTTGCGGTCACTTCAAAATCAAGCTGAGCATCGATGATCCAACTTCCGTCCTCCCGGCGAATAATCTGAGGATAGTGCTGACGGACTCCCTTTTCCGGTAACTGGCCGACAATGGCTTCGACCACATCCTTGAGCGTCACCATGCCATCGACGACTCCAAATTCATCGACCACCAGCGCGACATGTTTGCGGACCTTTCGAAATTCCTCGATCAATCGGGGGGCAGTCATCGTGGCAGGAACAAAAAGCGCGGGTGTGATGACATCCGCCAGCTTCACAGCACCGGCAAGGGAGATATTGGCCCAGAGGGATTTTACAGAAACCATCCCCCTGATATTATCCCGATTCCCTTCAAAAACCGGGTAATCAGAATGCCCTGCGGCTGCCATCCTCCTCCAGTTCACCTCGTCCAAATCATTCAGATCAAGCCACGCCACCCGTGAACGGGGCGTCATGAGTTCGGCTGCGGTCTGTTCATCGAGTTCCAGCACTCCTTCGACCATCTCCTTTTCAGCGGCGTCAAAAGCTCCCGTGGACAACCCCTCATCCATCATTTGCCGCACCTCTTCCTCTCTCTCCTCGGCAGAACGACTGCGATCCAGGTGGAGAACCCGAAGGATGACCGAGACACAAAGCCAGCCGAGTTCGGCCAATGGATCGATCCAAATCGTCAGCCAGCGCGCCAGTCGGGAGAGCGCCCTGATGGGAAGCGACTCATGAAGCGACTCCCCGAGACCCCGTGGAAGAAGGATTCCTAACAACAGAATGCAGAAGGCAAGTAATGTCGATGTCAGTCCGATGGCGATAGCGAGCAGCATCGGATTGAGATTCTGGAGCAGGGCGATCAGGTCTCGCGAGGCCAGGACGGAAGCCAGGGTGAAGAAGAAAACCGAAGTAAGGCGTAACCCGGGGCGAGGGCGTGCCCCGAGTCCCAGAAAAGAGGTGACACTGTCGGCATCCCCCCGACGTTTCAGGAGTACGACATCTGCCATCACAAAAAAACCCCCGATCAGGATCAATCCGAGCGGAACAAGAAGAACCGACGCATAGTCTCCGGGTGAGTCTAGGGCCGCCAAGGAAAAGCTTGTCATAAGAGGCTGTCCGAAAAGAGTGCAGCTAGCCTGCGAGGGGTTACTTCCTCCAGGGAAACCACCGCCAGATCACACTGATCCAGCGATTCAACGGGATTTGTCGTGGCAACGCCGACCACCTTCATACCACCACGACGGGCGGCCTCGATGCCTGCAAAAGCATCTTCGATGACAATGCAGCGGCTGGGGAGAAGCCCCAGTTTCGCAGCTCCGGAAAGGAAAACCTCCGGGTCAGGTTTTCCATGCGAAACATCACTCCCACAGACCACTGCGTCAAAGAGCGCATCCAGGCCGGTCGTTGCAAACAGAGCGTCTAGGTTTTCCCGGGGGGTTGAGGAACCGACCGCACGTGGAATACCCTCTCCCTTCAAGGCCTCAAGCAATTCGCGTGCTCCGGGTAAAATCGTCACTCCCTCCGCGGCGACAAGCTCACGGTAGAGGGCCTCCTTGCGGTCTGCCAGTTCCCGGATGATCGCCGGGTCATCCCCCCAGCCAAGAGTCGGGATGATGATCTCGTTCTTTTTCCCAAAACCGGCCTTGAAATGCCCTTCGGGAAGGAAAAGATCCCGCTCGGCGGCGAGAAGTTCCCAGGAACGTTCATGCTGAGAGGAAGAATCGATGACCACTCCATCCCAATCGAAGAGAACACCCCAAGGGTCGTGTTGAATCATGGGCGCCATTTATGAGGAAGCGCGGGGAGTGGGGCAATGGAATTCCTTCATACAATCACAGCGGTTCGATCACCTCGTTGTTGCACAACACGAAATCTCGGACAATGGTAGAGGCCTTTGATGCATTACCGGAGACTGATCCCCATTCTGAGTTTTCTGATGCTGCCCTGCGTCACGGAGTTGCCCGGAAAAGCACCAACCGCTGAAGCAGGAGCCCCTCCCCCTGCTGATCTCTCCTCCAGCGTTGTCAGGATCGAGGTCGCCATGCAGGAACCTGATTACCGCTCCCCGTGGGATGCAGGTCACATCGAGGGGGGCGTCGGCTCGGGCATCGTCATCAGTGGAAAACGTATTCTGACCAACGCCCATGTCGTCAGCAATGCCCGCTTCATCACCCTCACCCGCGAGGGAGTCAGTCATCCCTTCATCGCCCATGTCCGATTCATCGCCCATGACTGTGACCTCGCAATTCTAAGCGTGGATGACGATTCCTTCTTCAACGGCACCAAGGAGCTCTCGATCGGAGGGGTACCAAAGATCGAATCTGCAGTCAGCGTCTATGGCTACCCGCTTGGAGGGGAGCGACTCAGCGTTACGCGTGGAGTGGTCTCCAGGATAGATTTTGAAAGTTATTCCCATTCCGCCGTGGATTCCCATCTGGTAATCCAGATCGATGCCGCCATCAATCCCGGAAACAGCGGCGGTCCCGTACTTCAGGATGGCAAGGTGGTTGGCGTCGCTTTTCAGGGATATTCCGGTGAAGTAGCGCAGAATGTCGGCTTCATGATTCCGACACCGGTGATCAGCCGTTTTTTACTCGATATCTCCAAGGGCTCCTACACTGGGTACACCGATCTCTCCATCTCCTACCGCCCCTTAATCTCCCCGGCATCCCGTAAGGCGCTGGGGGTGGATCAACTCCCCGGCGGCATTCTCGTCACCGATGTGCAGGAAAAAGGCTCCTCGGCAGGTTTTCTGCAACAGGGCGACATCTTGGTTGCCATCGACTCACACCCGATCAGTAGCGACGGTCGTGTCGATCTGGATGGCTCCTCGGTGGACATGGCCGAAGTGGTCGAACGAAAACTTACCGGTGACAAGGTCTCCTTTGATCTCCTTCGGGATGGAACCCCTCGGAAGGTGGAGTTTCCTCTTCTTGGTACATGGCCCTTTCACATGCAGGCCCGTGCCTATGATGAAAAACCGCGCTATCTGCTCTATGGCGGTCTACTCTTCCAGCCCATGGACCGCAATTTCATGGAGGCCATCGGCTCCGGAGATCTGCGACTCCGAAGGACGTTCGAGGATTTTGTTGACCGCCATCTCTATCTGGAAAGGCCCGAGGTCGTTGTGCTGAGCAGGATTCTGGCCGATCCGGTCAATAAAGACTGTGACGGACTTCATCCTGGAATCGTCGATACCATCAACGGAACAAAAATCCGCTCCCTCCAGGACGCTAAAACTGCTTTCAGTTCGCCGTCACAATTTGATGTCATCACCCTGTTGGGAAACGGTGTGCCCATCGTGTTGAAGCGCCAGGAAGTCTTAAACGCCACGCCACGTATTCTGGAGAGCTACCGCATCCCTGCGGTGGAAAATCTGAACCCCTAATCGCAGACGATGAGCGCCTCACCCATTCCTCTGCATCTTGTCGCGATTGTCGCGGCTGGTTTGCTGAATCTGATCCCATCCTGTCACAAGGAAGTTACAAGTGATAAGCCGCAACCGGTGACCGCTTCGGTCCTGCGAGTCACCTCGACCATCCAATATCCCGACCTCCTGCGTCCCTGGTTGAAGAAGCAGCCCTTCACACGCTCCGGACTTGCCACGGTAATCGATGGAGGGAGGTTGCTGGTCACCGCCGACATGGTAGCCCATGCCACCTACATTGAATTGGAGAAACCTGAAGATGGTCCGAAATCGACAGCCACGATTGAGTCCATTGACGAGGAATGCAATCTCGCGGTGATCAAACCCGTCGATCCCGGGATTCTCAACGGAACCATCCCCCTCACACTTGCCACCACGGTGAAAACAGGGAGCCTGCTTGAGGTCGTTCAGTTGGAAGAGAATGGGGCCTCCGCCCTCACCACGGCGACCGTAAACACGATCGCGGTCATGCCGTATCCCGCAGATGGGGCCGCTTATCTCACTTATCTGGCTTCAACGAGTATCCCCCAGAGGGATGACAGCTTCGTTATTCCCGCTCTTCTGAACGGAAAGCTGGCAGGGTTGGTGATGCGTTATGATCCAAAGATCCAGACCGCAGATATCATCCCCGCACCACTGATCGCCAGATTCCTGAAGGAATCAGCAAATCAGAACTATCACGGACTCGCTCGAGCCGGTCTAGGCTGGGAAGAGGTCAGGGGTTCAACATTGCATGAATGGCTCGGCAATGGGGATGATCGCAATGGCGTCTATGTCACCTGGGTCGAGCCGGATGGACCCGCTGAAAAGGCTGGTATCCGCAAAGGAGATCTCCTCATTAAGGCCGCCGGACATGTTATTGATGGAGAGGGAAACTATCTTGATCCCACGTATGGCAAGATCACCTTTAACAATCTGGCCAGCTTGGAAAGTTCCCCTGGCGATCCGATGCAAATCACCTATTTCCGAAATAACGGGGAAACCCATGGCGTCACCAACACAACAACTCTTGCATTGGAGGGAGGTAAACTCGCTTCTGAAATCATTCCTTCACGACTCGAGGGGGATCGTGTCGCCTACACTTTCCTGGGTCCCCTTCTCTTTGAGGAACTTTCCCGTCCCTATCTCCGGGAATGGGGGGGTGATTGGCCTCATGAAGCACCACAGAATCTGGTCTATCTTGATGCCTATCAGCATGAATTGCCCCCGAAACAGGGTCACATCGTTATCCTCTCAAGTCTCTTTCCATCCGCCCAAACGGTAGGATTCCAGGATCTGGGAAAAAGGGCTGTGGAAAGCATCAATAATTGGGAAATTCATGCCCTCTCGGATGTCACTGAGGCCGAAAAACACCCGATCAACGGCTTTCATAAAATCATTCTCGAAGGCTCGGTGGGCCCGATCTATCTGGACGCCTCGACCTGTGAATCCGATGAAAAGAACATCCGGGAAGAGTATGGCATTCAGCATACTCCCTGAGTGAAACGCGCGGAGGGTACCTTGCGGGAAGAATTGACGCTGGACGCGGCAATCCCATCAGCTAGCTTTTAACCTTTTCAAAACCAACATATTTCCATGTCAGAACGCGCGATTGTCGTAGTCCCCACCTATAATGAACGGGAGAATCTCCCGAAGCTGGTCGAACGACTTTTCAACCAGAATGCAGGTCTTGAAATTCTCGTCGTGGACGACAGCTCACCCGATGGCACCGGTGCCTGGGTCAGCGAAACGGCGGCTCGTGAACCGCACCTTCATCTCCTTTCGCGCACTGCTAAAAACGGCCTCGGACGCGCGTATCTTGCCGGTTTTCAATGGGCCATTGATCATGGCTACGACCTCGTAGTGCAGATGGATGCGGACTTCTCCCACAATCCCGACGATGTTCCCAAACTGCTTGCGGGAATCCGTGAGAACAATGCCGACCTTGCCATCGGCTCGCGCTATGCCGGGGGAATACGAGTCATCAACTGGCCACTGAAACGCCTGGTGCTCAGCGTTGGTGCCTCGTTCTACGTGAAGTGGATCACCGGTCTTCCCATCTGGGATCCGACAGGAGGATTCAAATGCTGGCGACGCAACACGCTTGAGGCCATCGGTCTGAACTCCATACGCTCAAACGGCTATGGATTTCAGGTTGAAATGACCCACAGAACCTGGCTCCACGGATTTCGGGTGGTTGAAGTTCCCATCATTTTTTCGGATCGCGTTGAAGGCACCTCCAAGATGTCCAAGAAAATTGTGGTCGAGGCTCTTTTCATGGTCTGGCGCCTACTGATCCAGAGCGGATTCAGTCGCACTCCAAAAAAATCCTAGCTCACTCTCCCCGACTCCCTCCCCACTTTTCATTCTATTCTCATGAGCACCTCTCAACCTGCCTCCAGCGTCCCAGAATCCTCCTTGGAAAAAGAGGAACGCGTTCATCCGTTCCGGGTATTTAACAAGCAGGAGCGCCTGATTGCGCTGATTTGTGCCCTTCTTTCCCTGGTTGTTTACTGGAGCACGACCATGCCAAACATCGGCCTGAATGACGATGGAGAGATGGCCACGGCGGCTCTGCATTTCGGCGTGATGCACCCCTCGGGATATCCGCTTTGGACGATCCTTGCCGGCCTCTTCAGCCATCTGATCCCCTTTGGTAATGGCTCCTGGAAGATCAATCTCTTCTCAGGTCTCTGCACGTCCACAGCCGTCGGAATATTCAGCCTCATAGCCCTCAACGCCACCCGCTGGATTGGAGTCAAAAAACTCCCCGCTATCATTCTTTCGGTCGCCTCCACTCTGACCTTCGCCTGGGTGACACCGGTCTGGTCTCACGCGGTCGTCGGCAAGGGACTCTACGCCCTCCATGTCTGCCTGATGATGACACTGCTGATGCTCTGTTACGTCTGGATCAGGCGGCCTTATTGGAAAAATGCCTTTGTCTGGGTGGTCTTCATCTTCGCGCTCGGAATGAGCAACCACCACACCACCCTGGCGCTCGCCTTCCTTCCTCTACTGGTTATTTTGCTCCTGCATGCCGAACTTTTCTGGGAATACGCCGTTTACAGCCTCATCATTGCCAGCGCGCTCTATCTTGGCTTCGCCTACATTTCAACGGACCAATACCATGCGGCATCGATGAAGGCTGCAGTGCGTCTGAGTTACACCGTCTGGATTGCCTTCATCTTTCTGATACTGCTTCAGCGCAAACTCACACAGTGGCGTCAGGGGCTGCTGCTTGTGGTGGCTGTCGTTGTTGGACTGCTTCCCTACGCCTACATGCCCCTGGCTTCCTCAACGAATCCTCCCATGAACTGGAGTTATACCAGCACCCCGGAAGGTTTCTTCTACGCCATTAATCGTTCCCAGTACTGGGGAACACTCGCCGATCAGTTGCAGGGAACGGTCGGAAAACTGATGGGAGTACCGCCAGCTGAAAAACCGAAGGGTCCGAAATCACCCGACGAGGAAACCGCCATGCAGTCCTTCATGGGATTCTGCAAGGTCTATTGGAAGGTGATGGCGCAGAATTTCTCACCGATCCCGATCCTTCTGGTCTTACTGACGTTTGCGCTTTTCTGGCGACTTCCCCGTGAACAACGCATCTGGTTCTACCTGCTCGTCATCGCCTTCTGTCTCTCAGCATTCCTGCAACCTCTCTCCTGGAACAATGGTTATGATAATGCCGGTTGGGATATGCAGTACCAGTATGTGAGTCTCGGTTATGCCTTCTTCATCATGCTGGCCTGCTTCGGAGGAGCCGTACTCTATACAAAGCTTGATGAATCACTTCCCCGGGCGAAATGGCTCGGATGGGGGGTGGTGGCGCTGATGGCAGGAACTTCCATCTATACATTCGTTGTCTCGCTTCCCCAGAGTTCCCAGCGGGGCCATTGGTTCGGATGGATGTATGGCCATGACATGCTGGCTGATCTTCCCAAGGACAGCTTCGTTTTTGGCGGCACCGATCCGGGTCGTTTCGTACCGACATACATGGTCTTTGGAGAAAGCTTTGAAAAGTACAAAAGGGATCCGAACTTCGACCGTCGTGATCTCTACATCGTGACCCAGAACGCACTGGCAGACACTTTTTACAACCGCTACATCCGCTCGCACTACACGACCGAGCGACCGACGGAATTCAACTGGGTTGAAAAGCTTCTGGGACGTGACCACACCTATCCGAAGGAATATCTCGTTCTGCCTCACCGTGAAGAGATCATGGAACTCTTCGAGGGATTGATGCGGAAATATCAGGAAAATCCTGCCACCACCCCAAATCCTCAGAGTGATCCCGTGGCCTTGAACTCCGCCGTGGGTGAATGGATCTTCCTCCATAACCGCGACAAGGCCGATGGCACACCCCGTCATTTCTTCGTGGAGGAGAGCTTCCCGATGCCATGGTCCTACCCTTACGCCGTGCCCCATGGACTGTGCTACGAAATCCAGCACGATCCGCTTCCAGCACTTCCTCCCGGCACCGCCGAGAAGGACATCGCCTGGTGGGATGATTACATCAAGAACCATTTGGAAGCCACTCCGGGATTCGAGAATGACGAATTGGCCCACCATTCCTTTGCCAAGCTTCGCAACACAGGGGGCAATATCTACATGTTCCGCAACATGGGTGCGGATGCAGAAAAGGCCTATCGCCAGGCACTCTATCTCTGGCCTGCGAACACGGAAACCACTGGAAATCTTGTCAATCTTTTGACGGCGGAAGGTCGTTTCAAGGATGCCCGTGATCTCATCGCCGAGAGCCTCCCGATCGATCCCAACAGCAAACCGCTTCAACATCTTCAGGTGATCACGGAAGCTCGTTTGAAAGCCTTTCAGGACCTCCCCTCCCAACTCGCGGCACTGCAGGCCAATCCCGGGAACCGTCAGCTTCTTTCGCCGGTTATTCAGAGCCTGCTTATTCTGGGACGTCAGGCGGAACTTGACGCTATCATCTCCAACGCGATTGCCGAATCTCCCACGGATGTCGCCTTCCTTCGCGACATGATCAACTTCTACGCCTCTCAACAGAGAATTCCGAAGGCTCTGGAAGTTGCCCTTGTGCTGCAGAAGGCACAACCCAACCAGTGGGATGTCCCTTACACCATCTGCAAATACCAATTCATCACCGGTCAGCGCGAAGCAGGCTATGCCTCGCTTCACCAGGCTGTGCTGCTCGGGGGCAATGCCGCCCTCCAGCAGATTTCGAGGGAGACCATGTTCCAACAATTGGCTGCTGATCCAGCATTCCAGCAAGCCATTCAGGTAAATCCCACCCAAACCGACGCATCCGCCCCATCAGCCGATGCGGTTCAGTTAAAAAACATCCTCGAGACTGCCCCAAGCAATCCTCCCGCAGCTTCCAAGCAGAAACAATAACCTAGGGCGAAACACTGACCCTCATTTTCCAATCATAGATTTCATGGCCGAACCATCCCCAGCCTCGCAGACACCCCATCACAAGATTGATGTCCCCTATCTGGCACGTTTGGCGCGTCTGGAAGTCACTCCGGAAGAGGTTGAAATTTTCGGCGGCCAACTCGGACGGATTCTCGATCATGTCGAGCAGATGAACAAACTCGATATCTCCGGAATCGAACCGACGGCCCATGCGATCACCGTTTTTGACGTGATCCGAGAGGATGTCGTGGAGGAAAGTCTTCCCAAGGCGACCATGCTTGGCAACGCCCCTCACAATGCCAATGGTCTCTTTGTTGTGCCCAAAGTCCTTGATTAGGAGCCCGTCATCATTTTCATGAGTGCTTTCACACCCTTCCAAAGTATCGCCGCAACCAGACGCCTGCTGCGCTCCGGGGAAATTACTCCCCTAGAACTCATCGAGGGACTGGAGTCCCGAATTGCCTCTCTGGATCCGCAGATCGGAGCCTATCTGGGACGCGATCTGGAAACTGCAAAAATAGCGGCTGCATCCGCCGATCTCTCCAAGCCCCTGGGAGGCATTCCGATTGGCATCAAGGATGCCATCAATGTGAAGGGCCAGCCAACCCAGTCTGCCTCCCGAATTCTTGAAGGCTACATAGCCCCCTTCGATGCCACGGTGGTTGAGCGCCTCCGGGAAGCAGGAGCAATCCCCTTCGGACGAATGAACATGGATGAATTCGCCATGGGTTCCTCGACGGAGAATTCCTCTTTTTATCCAACCCACAACCCTTGGGACCTCAACCGTATCCCCGGCGGATCCAGTGGAGGATCTGCCGCTGCGATCTCCTCCGGCACCGCCCTGGCAACACTTGGCTCCGACACGGGTGGATCGATCCGCCAGCCTGCCGCCCTCTGTGGCTGCGTGGGTCTCAAGCCAACCTATGGGCGCGTCTCACGATATGGTCTGATCGCCTTCGCCTCCTCCCTTGATCAGATCGGCCCGCTCACCTCGACTGTTGAGGATAGCGGACTGATTCTGAACGCCATGGCTGGACACGATCCCCATGATTCGACCTCGCTCGAACTTCCCGATGAGGATTTCACGGCGGAAATTGGCCGTGATCTCAAGGGACTGCGCATCGGTATTCCAAAGGAATATTTCGTGGATGGCATGGAGCCTGGAGTCCGTAGCGCCGTCGATGCGGCCATCAAACAGATCGTTTCCCTCGGCGCAGAGCCGGTGGAAATCTCCCTGCCCCATACCGAATACGCCGTCGCGGTCTACTATATCATTGCCACCGCCGAGGCCTCGGCAAATCTCGCCCGTTTCGACGGAGTGCGTTATGGTCGTCGCTCCAAGGAGGCAAAGGATCTGCTTTCCCTCTACCAGAAAACCCGTGCCGAGGGATTCGGCCGGGAGGTGAAGCGCCGTATTATCCTCGGCACCTATGTGCTGAGCAGCGGCTACTATGATGCCTATTATCTGCGGGCCCAAAAGGTGAGAACACTGATCCGGCGCGACTTTGAGCAGGCCTTCTCCAAGGTGGACGCGATCATTTCACCCACTTCCCCCGAAACCGCCTTCCGCCTGGGTGAGAAAACCGATGATCCGCTCAAGATGTATCTTGCTGATATTTTCACCATCGCCACGAATCTTGCCGGAATCTGCGGAATGAGTCTCCCCTGCGGATTCTCCACCCGTGACGGGGTCGAACTTCCTGTCGGCCTTCAACTGCTCGGACGCCCCTTTGGAGAAAGTCGCTTGTTGAGGATCGGTCACGCCTACGAACAATCCACGGAGTGGCATAAACGTCACCCGTTACTCGCCTAAGTGCAACATTTCCGGAAAAACCACCGGAGGTAAAACTTGGCAAAGAATTTGCTCGGTAAGATTGCTTTTTCATCGGTAGAGCCGATGATGCGAATCGATTTTTCATGGAACAAAAATACCTCATCGACGGCTTTGCCAAAATAGACCAGGACCTACGCGAACTCATGACCTGTCTCAAGGAGGTGCTTGAGGAACTTGGCGAGCATGAGACCATCACCCGTCTTCCGTGGGTCAATGGTGAGGAAACCGGCAGCGGGGGTGTTCGCGGATTGGAGCAGGCGTATTCCATTGCCTTTCAGTTGCTCAACATCGTGGAGGCCAATGCAGCCGCCCGCACCCGTCGTCTCAAGGAAATCCACGAGGGTCTCCCCTCATTGCGCGGATTCTGGGGAGATCATCTGAATCGCCTGAAAGCAAAGGGCTGGACCCCTGAGGAGATCGCCGCCTATCTCTCAAAAGTTCGCGTTGAACCGGTTTTTACCGCCCATCCGACGGAGGCGAAAAGGGGAGCCGTGCTCGACCAGCACCGCCTGATTCATCAATTGATCGCTGAAACGGATCGGGAGGACCTTACTCCGAGCGAACGCCTGGAAATCCGCCGCAAGATCAAGATTTGTCTGGAGCGGCTCTGGCGCAGCGGTGAGATCTTTCTTGATCAACCCGATGTCTCCGATGAACGACGGGCTGTGATGTTCTACCTGCGTGACATCCTGCCGGGAGCCCTCACCTTGCTTGATTCCCGCCTTCGCTGGGCATGGAATGAGCTTGGATTTCCACAGGATCTCATGGGCGGGCCGGAAACGCGTCCCCAACTGAGTTTCGGCTCCTGGGTTGGTGGCGATCGGGACGGCCATCCCTTTGTTACGGCCCAGGTCACCAAGGAAACCCTGCAGGATCTCCGTCTCAATGCCTTGATCGTCCTTCACCGCCAGCTTGATACCCTCGCCGGAGCTCTCCCACTTTCCAGCCATTTCCAAAAAGCATCCCAATCCCTCATTGACCGGGTAACTGAGCTGCGGTTGGAACTCGGACCTCTTGGCGAACAAATCATCGCCCGCTTTCCAAGCGAACCATGGCGGCAGCTTGTTCTCCTGATACAGGGCCGCCTTCCCCTTCATCTCGGCACTGGGGAGCGCGCCAGAATCATGGAATCAGGCAGCCGCTATCAACGTCCCGAGGAAGTTGCCGCCGATTTGGCAATTCTTGAAAAAAGTCTTGAAGAAGTGGGCGGACGGCGTCTCATTCGCGAAACCCTCTGGCCCGTCCTTCGCTCGTTGGATGTCTTTGGCTTCCATCTTGCCGAACTCGACATCCGTCAGAATAGCGGCACCCACGACAAAGCGATGAGCCAGTTGCTCAAAGCGGCGGGAATTCCCGATGGGGAAAATTTCCCAACTTGGCCCGAAGAAAAACGCCTCGCTTTCCTTCGGGAAGAACTCAAATCACCCCGCCCCTTCTTGGGAGCCGAACAACACATCGGGCTTGGAACGGAAGCTGATGCCGTCCTGAGTTGTTTTGACACACTTCGCGAACAAATCCGCGACTATGGGATCGAGGGCGTCGGAGCCCTGATCGTCAGCATGACCCGTCAGCTCTCCGATTTGCTGGTGATTCCGATCCTTGGTCGTGAAGCGGGCTTGACGGATTGGACAGATGGTCAGCTTTCCTCCCCCATGCCCATTGTGCCGCTTTTTGAAACACTCGATGACCTGGAGCGCAGCCCGGGACTTCTCAAGGAATTCCTCAACGAACCGGTCATCAAGGCTTCCCTAGCCAGACAGAATTCCGAACAGCCTATCCAGCAGATCATGATCGGCTACAGCGACAGCAACAAGGATTGCGGTATTCTTGCCAGTCAGTGGGGCCTTCACGAGGCCCAACGCTCCATGACCCAAATAGCGGCAGATGCAGGGGTCACTCTCCGCTTTTTCCATGGACGCGGCGGGACGATCAGCCGTGGCGCGGGACCTACACACCTTTTCCTCGATGCCTTGCCTCCCGGAGCTCTCCAGGGAGATCATCGGATGACGGAACAAGGGGAAAGTATCGCACAGAAATACGCCGACATCCCGACGGCAACCTACCATCTGGAACTTCTCCTGGCAGGAGTCACCGGCATTTCCCTTGCTGGCCGTCGCCCCGAGCAGCTCAATGAAACTCAATCAGTCATTGCTGATTTTCTGGCAAAGACAAGCCGTACAGCCTACCGGGGATTGATCGACGCCCCGGGATTCATCACCTTTTATGATCAGGCCACGCCGATTGATGCGCTGGAATCCAGCAGGATCGGCTCCCGGCCAAAGAGGCGTTCCGGCCAGCGCAGCCTTGCTGATCTGCGGGCGATTCCCTGGGTGTTCAGTTGGAACCAATGCCGCTACTACCTGCCGGGTTGGTTCGGTGTCGGAAGCGCCTTGGAGTCACTGGAGAAGGAAAAACCCGAGCTCTTTGCAAAACTCAAGAGTGAGCTGAGGGACTATTCCTTTCTTTATTATGTCCTCTCCAATGTGGAAACTAACATTTCCAGTGCGGACCTTCCAATCATGAAGGAATATGCCTCACTCGTTACCGATCCAGAAGTGAGAGCGCATATCTTCGGCATCATCTCAGCGGAATTTGAACGCACCAAGGAACAGCTTAGAAAGGTCTTTGGAGGAAGCCTTGATGAGCGTCGTCCCCGGATGGGTAAAACCCTTCAACTTCGTGCCCGCGCCCTGGCCTCTCTTCACGAACAGCAGATCACCACCATCAGAAGCTGGAGAACAGCCCAGAAGGACGATCCCGTGAAGGCACAATATCTCCTCCCGAGAGTTCTTCTCTCTATTAACGCTATCGCAAGCGGTTTAAGAACAACAGGTTAGAATTAGTTTTTACTATTTCTAATTAGATATATTTTGGCGCACATTGCAGGGCTCAGTATTATTGGAGGTGGACCTGCCGGCTTGAGAGCTGCCGAGGTTGCCGCAGAATCAGGGATTAAGGTCACCCTCTTTGATGCGAAACCCTCTGTTGGGAGAAAGTTTCTGATCGCCGGAAAAGGAGGGCTGAACCTCACCCATTCAGAACCCCTGGAACGCTTTGTAAAACGCTACTCTACACAAGGGACAACAGAATTATTTTGGACATCTCTCCTCGCGGGATTTGATAATACGGCGATGCGCTTCTGGGCGGAAAACTTGGGGATTGAAACCTTCATTGGCACAAGTGGTAGGGTCTTTCCGAAGGAATTCAAAGCCGCGCCGCTTTTAAGACGGTGGGTGGAGCGCCTGAGAGTGCAGGGTGTGCACTTCATTACAAACCACAAACTCGTTGGCATCATAAAACATGATGACCGTTTTACTCTAGAGTTTCACCAACATCATGATAAAACCACCATCGTAACTGATGCCGTGATCA
>Ga0302277_1000873_pt1 | contig 22969 bp, 20 predicted proteins | sample III_Bog_N3_1_FD_198759 | JGI IMG/M metagenome (GOLD analysis project Ga0302277, IMG submission 198759) | Peat permafrost microbial communities from Stordalen Mire near Abisko, Sweden - III_Bog_N3_1 | ecosystem: Environmental > Terrestrial > Soil > Wetlands > Peat | place: Sweden: Abisko... | reverse complement strand
CTTGTCCGAGTCGAGGAGCAGGCTGTAGCGGTAAACCACGCTGAAACCGACATTCGGGTTGCGCGCTGCATTCACCCACTGGGAGAACCAGTTGATCTCCAGCATCTGGCGCTTGAAGAGGGGAATCCGGGCGGCGAGCGACCCGTCCGGCCGGACTAGATCCAGGTGATCGTCCGCTACTTTGATGTCATTGCGGTCGCACCCGTAGTAGATCCGGGCAAGCTCCACAGCCATCGCGTAGTAGGTCCGTGCCGCGGAGGGCGCGTAAAGCCTCACCCATCGGGTTCCCCCGTCGACCGTGTCGATCAGGGCCACGCCCGGCGGGCTGTAGGTCCGGCCCTTGCCGATGATGAACGAAGGAAGCTCGGGTGGCTCCAGCTGGCGAACCGGCGGAAGATCGGTGCGGGTAAGATCCGGGAATTCCCTGATCCTCCTATTTAGGTTCGAGTCCCGGAAGTCGCCCGCCACGTAGGAGGCCGCAACAACGACCGAGGGCGTGTTCCGGAGAAATGCCCCGAGGGTGCGGTTGCCGGCAATCAGCTTGTTCAGATCGACCGACTCGGCCACGCCGTCGTCGGAAAACACAAAGTCCATCCCGATCGCCTTGGCACCGGCCCGCTCAGTGAGCGTGCGCGCAACCGTCGCAAAGTATTCCCGGCTCCACGGCCATCCACCGATCTCGTCGAGCGAGAGGGAGTCCACGTTCACGTAGACGACGTTCACCGGGGCATCGATCGGGCCCCGGTACCGGAACCTCCAGTCGATCACCTTGTTCTCTTGGAATGCAAGCAGCCCTAGGTGCGCGACGACACACCACGCGAGCGGTAGGGGCGCGAGAAGCAGCCAGCGCAGCCGGAAGAGCGCGGACTTTTTCGGGGATGCCACGAGCCCGGACGCTATTGCGCGGCGGACCGCAATGAAAGCAGATTTGCGATCAGGAGCCGTTGCTGCCCGCAAGGGACGTCGTCTGCGACTGTTGCTGTATCGGCCCGGAAGGCGTGGTCCCGGGCGGGGTCGCCGGAGGGGTCGCCGGCGGGGTCGGCGGCGGAGCAGACGGAGGCAACACGATGCTTTCCGTCGTGCTCACGATCGACTGGGACACCGTTTGGATCTGTGCATTTTCCTGGGGGCTTGTGTCGGTGGTTACGATCGTGACCGGCGTCGTGGAGACGGGGGCCGCCGGAGCCGTACTCCCCGGAGCTGGCGGCGTGTAATCAAAGGTCGCCACGACCTGCTTTCCGGCAGGAATGCTCACCGGTGCTGAGGTCGTACCCGTGAACACGACCCTTCCATCGGTCGTCGTAACGACGAAGAAAGCCTTGCCGTCGGGTCCCGGAGTGAAGGTTATCTTGAATGTGGTGCCGCGGATGCCGGCCGCGCCCACCGGAGTCTGGACCGTGAACTCCGATCCTTTGTCCACGTTCAGGTGGACGACCTTGCCCACCAGTTCGCCCTTCGTGAGGTTGAGCCGCGTGGTGGATGTGGTGGGTTCCGCCTTCAGGTCGGATATTTTCAGATCGTTCGCAAACGGATCCTGGTCGAACTGCTCGATGTTGAGCGTTGTTCCGCCGGCCAGGTTTACTGTGGCTCCATTCGAGAACACGAGAATGACATTGGCCCCTGCGGCCGTCACGATCTGCGTCTTTTCGGTCAACATGTCCCCATCATGGATGATGCGGGTCTGGCCATCCACCGTGGTCGTGGCCTCGACATGGCCCTGGACACGCGCGGCGAGAATTCGGCCCTTAACCCGGGCGGCTGGAGGCGAAGTTGGGGTCGTTTGGGCCTGAGCGGACGCCAGCCCAGAAAAAACCCCTAACACTATGACAAGCAGGATCTTGTTTAGCATGGAAGATACGCTTAGGGCCTTGTTATGGGCTAGCCCCCAATCGTTGACGCAATATTTGTGCAAGAAGAAAGCCGGGGTCAAGACGCAAGCAAACGTCCGCCGCCGCCGCCGCCGGGCCGGCCTCATTGGGAACTAGGCTGAGGTGGTAGGCCTGATAGTACCAGACATCGGCCCGACCGGGCGCAAGCTGGAGGGCCTTGATCATGCAGTCGCCTGCGTCGATCCACCGGGCTTGCATGTCGAGGCCCGTGGCCCTTCGAATCCAATACTCGGAGACCCAGGGGCACAGTGTAACAGCCGCCGTAGCCTCCCGTTCAACCTCCGCGCCGAGCTCTGCGGTCTCCTTGGGCTCCACGAGCGCCCAAAGGGAATTCGCGTAAGCCCGGTCCGACCAAGCCTGTGCATTTGAAGGGTCCAGGACGGTAGCCCTGGCGAGACCCGTCCTGATCTCCAAAAGGGCAGCACGCTGGCCCGAAACATCGACCCCTGCGGAACCCATTCGGTCGATGGCGAGGCGCGAACTCCGGCGCCAGGCCTCCGCCCGGTCGGCAGGCACGACCCACCCGAGCGTGAGGCCGACCCAGCCCAACGCCACCGCAAGGGCAACCGCACGCAATGGTCCCGCCGGCCGGCCTTCGGGCCGCTCAACAATCGGCCATGCCTCTGCGGTCACCAGGGCCGAGATCGCGGCAAAGACCATCGCCAAAGCGGGAATCTTCAAGTGAAAGTCCACAAGGAGGTGGAGTCCGAATGCAAGGAGCCCCGTAAACGCCGCGCCCGCGAGCCCGCGAGCAGCCGAGCATTTCCAGGCGATCACGCCAACCGCCGCAAACAGCAGGACAAACCCGACCGCACCATAGTCCGAGAGTGTGTTCAAGAAGTCGCAGTGGGCGTAAATCGGCTCGTCGTTGTAGCCCAAGGGGCGGTAGGGCTCGAACAGGGCATTGAAACTCGCCGCTCCGCCTCCGAAGACGGGATGAGCCTCGAATATCTTCCATGCGCCCCTCCACAGGATAGGGCGGGTTTTCTCCCCGAGGTCGGTCGCGAGCTGGTCGACCCTGGTCCGCATGAGGGGAAAGGCGAGGTAGAGCGAGCCCACGACCGCCATGGATGCGCCCAAGGCGATCAACACCCCGGAAACCCGCCTCACGACACTGTGCTCGCGAACGAGCACGGACCGGAGTGCGAAAGCGAAGGCAAGCGCGATCCAGGCCCCGCGACTAATGGCCAGAACAAAGGCCACCCCGAAAGCGGCCAGCAGGATGGCGCATGCGGCCCGCAACGCCGTTCCCCTGCGTGCGTCCAGCACGAGCATGGCCGCGGGGGGAATCAGGAGGGCCATGAATACGCCAAGGCTGTTGGGTATGCCAAACGAGCCTGAGGAGCGGCCAACGAACTGGCGGGCCTGGGTCTTGCCAAGCATGATCCACAGGGGATCTGCAAAATGCTGGTAGGCGGCCATGCCCGCGGCCACTACCCCGATCGCGGCGATAACCGCACACAGAAGGATGCGGCAGGGACGCGCGCGGATGCCATTGAGCGTGATCCAGAATACGGCGGCCGCCTGCGCCCAGTTAAACCAGTCCGACCATCCGAGCCAGTGAAGCGGCGTTATCCACCCCGCGTTGGCCGCGGCGTAGACGATGAAGGGCAGCAGGAGCCATCCCGCCAGGTGCGCCCTCGTGCCGCGCAGAGGATCTCCAAAATGGGCGATGACAAGCGCGGCAGTGAGCACCGCAGTGACCAGCTTCGTGCCTGGAAGGACCCCTCCAAGGCAGAGCGTGGTCCAAACCAAATTCGCAGAGAGGAGCCCCGCCCGAGCCCATTCACAGGCCGAGACGTGGTTCGGTTGCGAAGGTTCGGGCATGGCGGTTTGCGCGACCAGGGCCGCGGCCGGGGCAGACTGTCAAAACGCCCTCTCCAACCGCGAACAAAAACGGCGTCATCCCGAAGGATGACGCCGTTGAAGGTTCGAGCCCAGACCGCTTTAGGCGGTTGGAACCGACTGGATCGTCTTAACGATACGGCCGGCAACCAGGTACGGATCGGCGGCGGAATTCGGACGACGATCCTCGAGGTAACCCTTGTAGCCGCTGTTAATGAAGCTGTGCGGGATGCGAACGGAGGCGCCCCGATCGGCAAGTCCGAAGGTGAACTTGTCGATGGACTGCGTCTCGTGGAGCCCGGTGAGCCTGAGGTGGTTCTCCGGCCCGTATACGGCGATGTGCTCGTCGCGGTGCTTGTTGAAGGCTTCCATAAGCTTGTCGAAGTAAGCCTTCCCGCCGACTTCGCGCATGTACTTTGTGGAGAAGTTGGAGTGCATCCCTGAACCGTTCCAGTCCAAGGGCTGGTTGAACGGGGCCAAGATCGGCTTGCACCTCAGCTCAATGTCAACTTCGTAGGCCTCGCCAAGGCGCATCAGGATGTAGCGGGCAACCCACATCTGATCGGCGGCGTTCTTTGAGCCCTTGCCGAAGATCTGGAACTCCCATTGTCCTTTCGCGACCTCTGCGTTGATGCCTTCAAGGTTGATGCCCGCGGCCAAGCAGATGTCGATGTGCTCCTCGACCATTTTGCGGGCTATCGCACCGACATTCTTGTAACCAACGCCCGTGTAATACGGGCCCTGGGGCGCAGGGAATCCGCCGGTCGGGAAGCCAAGAGGAGCGCCGTCCTTGTAGAAGAAGTACTCCTGCTCAAATCCGAACCAAGTGTCCGGGTCATCCGGAATCGTCGCACGTGAGTTCGAGGGATGCGGCGTCTTCGTGTCCGGGAGCATGACCTCGCACATGACGAGCACGCCGTCTTTGCGGGTGATGTCGGGATAAACCGCAACCGGCTTAAGGACACAGTCGGAACTCTTGCCTTCGGCCTGCTGGGTCGAACTCCCATCAAACCCCCACAAGGGTAGCTGTTCGAGCTTCGGAAAGCTGGCGAACTCTTTGATCTGGGTCTTGCTGCGCAGGCTGGCGAGCGGCGTGTAGCCATCCAGCCAGATGTATTCGAGTTTGTATTTGGGCATGGTGAAAGGAACTATCGTGGGATTTAGGCGAGATTTAGATGCGGCACGTAGGGGGATTTCGAATTCCTCGACACACTGCAAACGAATAATCGAGTCGAGATTCAGCACCAAGCGTGCCAGAGGCAATCAGAAGATGGCTTCACTTAATGTTTTTTTAATGCGAGTATTCATCCCGCGGTAGGCGACGCACTTAGAGCCCGAACTTGCAACGAAGAGGCCCTCTCGGAACCCTATTATTACCCCTAAAGATGCATGAGATGAAAGATACTGCCCGCGCGCTGGTGCGAATCAGCTTCGACGGGCGGGTCCATAAGACTTTCCGCGGCCACCTGGCAAAGGAGCGGTTTGAAAACGAGGTTAGAGTCCTGCGCCACCTTGAGGACAAAGGTTGCCCGTTTGTCCCGCGCCTCCTTGAAGCTTATCCGGGAGAGCTAAAGATTGTTACGACGAACTGCGGCACGAGAGTCGACCAGGTAAACTCCGAGAGGCTAACGGAACTGTTCGCGGAGCTTGAGCCCTACGGGGTCAGGCACGAAGATCGCGAGCTCCGCAATATCACCTACCGGACCTCCGATGGGCGGTTCTGCATCATCGACTTCGAGTTCGCAACCATTCTGGACGGCGGCGACAATGTGGTCTCGCTAAAGCCCTCTGCGGCCCAATGAGCTCGGATACCCCAACTTCAAGCAGCAAGGTTTCAGCGGAAGCCACGCCCACATTGAAGTGGTCGGGAATAACCCATGTCGGGCGATTCCGGCCCAACAACGAGGACACCTTCCTCGCCATGAAGTTCAACGGTCACGAGGTGAACTACCTGGGGAAGAGCGGAGAGGCCTCTATGGAGGGGGCCGACTATGTGTTCGCCGTGAGCGACGGAATGGGAGGCGCCCGTTCTGGAGAGTTCGCAAGCCGTGTCGCCGTCGACCGCATTACCCGCCTGCTTCCCCGCAGCTTTCGCCTGAACGCCGTGGGCATCGCCGGAGGGTTCTCCGACATCCTTCTCGAGCTCTTCTCCTCCATCCACACCGACATGCTCCAACTCGGGTTTTCCTACGCGGAATGCGCGGGGATGGGCGCCACCCTAAGCCTCTGCTGGTTCAGGCCGGACTGGATGTATTTTGGGCATATCGGCGACAGCCGCGTGTACTATCTTCCCGCGGCGGGTGGCCTCACCCAACTCACCTACGACCATACCCACGTCGGGTGGATGCGGCGCAAGGGCGAGTTAAACGAGAGGGAAGCCCGCACCCATCCACGGCGCAACGCCCTGCAGCAGTCGCTCGGGGCGGGGGCCCAGTTCATCGAGCCTCACATCGGGGCCGTGGGACATCGCCCAGGCGACCGGTTCCTCATCTGCTCCGACGGGCTCGTCGACGGTCTCTGGGACCGCCGGATCGAGGAGATCATACGCAGCCAATCTCAATCACAGGACGGGCCCACCCTCGCGCAGCGGCTCGTCGATGAGGCAGTCGAGAGCTCCGGGCGCGACAACACGACGGCGCTCCTTGTTGAGATACCCCAACCCTAAGACCCGTCTCCGGCCCTCCCGGCGACCCAGAACAATGAACCTGATATTCGTATACGGCACCCTAAAGCACGGGGGCCACAACCATCACTTCATGGTCGGACAAACCTTTGTCGGGAACGCGCACACCGTACCGGGGCACGCGCTCTTTGACCTGGGCGGGTACCCCGGCATCGTGGCCGAGCCCGAGGATACGCACGGCGTCAGCGGCGAGGTCTGGTCGGTCGACGACGCGTGCCTTGCGGGACTCGACGTCCTGGAGGGAACGGCGGAGGGGCTCTACCGCCGCTCGCCCGTTCCCCTCAAGCCGCCTTTCGCAAACCAGCGCGTGGAGGCCTATTACTATCTAAAGAGCACCAGGGACATGACACGGGTGGGCGAGGTGTGGCAGAGCTGACCCACCCGCGGCACCCCTTCCTAGTTGTCGCCGCGGTCGCGCCCACGGCCTACGTCCGGCGGAGGCGGCTCTGCCGAGTACCTGCGAACGGTCGTGAACTTTGCCCGGAACAGATCGTCTATGAGCGCGAGGACGGGGGCCGGCACCCTGCGCACCACATCATCCAGGGAGGGGAGATTTTCGCCGACCACCGGCACGGCCCCCAGGGCATCGGACGGTTTCAGGGCCTCGCCGCGGGCTGCCGCCTCCGACAGGAACGAGGATTCGTCTGAATCATCGGGCCAATCGACATCGCTATCGGAATCAGAAACCTGGGGATTCCCCTCCTGAAGCCCCGCAAGCCGGGACTCAAGCCGCTCAATCAGCCCTTTTTTTTTTCGCCTTCCGCCGGGATCCCGCCAGACTCGCCGGCGAGCGCCGCAAGCTCCTTTATGAGGCTGTCGATTGCCCGGGCCCTGCTGGCCTCGACCGCCTTCAGGAGCGTCACTTCAAAGTTGATCTTCTCGGCCAGCCCGAGCTTCACGCTGCCCTCCCCTTCTCGCAGGCCGTCAAGCAGGCGGGTCAGCTGCTCGGTGGTCATGGGGCTTCCAAGCCGGGCGGTGCGGCCGCCCGCCGAGATCGACTCGAGGAGCGCCAGCCTGACGGTGGCCTGAAGGTCGGTGAGGAGCCGGACCAGGTCACGGCCGGCCGCGTCGCACGCGTCCACGATCGCTACGATCCTCCTCTGGTCCCCCGCGGCGAGCGCCGATGCAAGCTCCGCGACCTTGGACTCTGCTACGAGGCCATAGACATCGAGGACGTCCGCCTCGGCAATCTCGCCACCGCAGAACGCGATCATCTGGTCCAGAATGGACTGTGCATCGCGCATGCCGCCGTCGGCCAGCCTCGCAATGCACGCGAGGGCCGCGGGGTCCACCTTGACCTTTTCGGCCTCCGCAATCGATTTGAGTCTGCCCGAAATAAGCTCAGCCGATATCGGCTTCAGGTCGAAGCGCTGGCACCGGGAAAGGATCGTGGGAAGGACCTTCTGGACCTCGGTCGTCGCGAAAACAAACTTCACGTGCGGTGGCGGCTCCTCAAGCGTCTTCAAGAGCGCGTTGAATGCAGCCGTCGAGAGCATGTGAACCTCGTCGATGATGTAGATCTTGAACTTGCCCTGCGCAGGCGCGTAGCGGGAGGTCTCCCGGAGGTCGCGCACCTGCTCGACGCTGTTATTGGAGGCACCGTCAATCTCGATCACGTCCAAGTGGCTCCCATCGGCAATCGCCACGACCGCGGGGTCATTCACGTCAAAGTCCGCGTTGGGCCCACCCGTGCAGTTGAGCGCCTTCGCAAATATCCTGGCTATAGAGGTCTTGCCGGTGCCCCGGGGGCCCACCAGAAGATAGGCGTGGGCAATCCTGCCGCGTGCGATCGCGTTTCTGAGGGTGCGCACGACGTGGTCCTGGCCGACGACGTCGCCAAACGTCTGGGGCCGCCATTTGCGCGCGATGACCTGGTAGGCTGAGGCGGACAAGGAGAAGCGAGGAAAAGAGGAAGTGGCCAGGCACTCCACGGCACTGGTAGAACGTCGGTACCGTTGCTGCCTTCCGGCCCTGGCGGGGTTCGCGCGTCTGCCCATGCATGGCGCCTGGCCGAGGCGGAACATGCGGCACCCAGCCGGGGCCGCAACACCTATTTAGCAGTCCCCTCGGGCAGGGGCCTCGCGACCCCCTGAAATGATCCCTGCTGGTTCTGACGGAACTGCTGGAGGCGCTCCCGCTGCTTGGAAATGAGCACCTCGAATTTCGTGCGCTGCTCGGGTGTAAGGATCTCGGATATCTGGTCCTGCATCTTCTCGATCGCGAATGCGGTCGTGAGCTGAATCTCCCGGCGATCGCGCGCCAGCTGCGCGGCCGTGCTCTTCACGATGGGGGCTATCTTTGCCTTCTGGTCTTCCGTGAGGTCGAGCTCGTTGGCAAAGTTCCTCATCAGCTGCGGGCCAAACCCCATGGGGCCCTGTCCCCGGCCGAGACCAAGCTGCGAAAGCATCGCCTGGTTGGCATGGGGCCGGCTTGCGATCCACTTGACGAGGCCAAGCGCCGTGGCGCCCCCAGTCACCAGGCCCGCGACAAAGATCGCGATCGTGGCCAGTACTACTTGCCAGGTTTTGACCATGGTTCAGGTCCCCAGGTTAACGACTTCCGCAATCGGGTCGTCGCCCGCTGCGGCAGCGGTGTCCGTGTCAAACGCGGAGGTTATCGCCGAGAAATTTATCGCGACTGCGGCTATGGCCAGCGCGCACGCGACGGCTGCCGCGCGCACTGAAAAGCGGGCGAATATGGATGCCGTGGCGTCCCTCTGCTCAAAGGCTAAGGCGGCTACACGCGTCGAAAACCCGAAAGGGGCGGCTTCGTCGCCCGGCTTCGGCGCGCTGCGGGCTGCCGCCACCAGCTTCTGCCATGACTTCTCGGGGTTATTCATGCGCGCTCCTTTTCAATAAGTTCTCTGTAAAAGCGTTGCAACTTCCGTCTCGCGCGGAAGGCCCTCACCTTGACCAGCGTCTGGTTCCATCCGGTCAGCGCGCTGATTTCCGCGATGGACCGCTGCTCAAGGTCGAGGTATTGAATGACGAGGCGATCCTCGGGCTTCAACTGGTCCAGCAGCTTGTTCACAAGCTCCTTAGCGCAGGCGGCGTCGTCGGGAGCAACGTCCTTCTCGTTGGTGATCACGGAATCGAGGAGAGGTCCGCCCAGCGCAGCTCAGGCCTTCGCTTCTGGGCCCTCAGCTGATCGATGCAGGTCGTCACGGCGATCCTGGATACCCAGTGCGAAAAGGGAACGGAACCTTGGTACTGATCGATACGAGTGAACATTTTCAGAAAGATCTCCTGGGACAGGTCTTCCTCGGAAACTCGCCGCGGAAGGTGCGACCTGACAATGCGGATGACGAGGGGATGGAGGTGCTCAACGAGCTCGCGCGCAGCAGTCTGGTCGCGCTGGCGAACGCGACTAAGACAGCCAGCCAGATCAAACGACTGGTCGTCAGGCATAGGTTAAAGGAGGCAACATCGTACACATTCTGCAAGACGCCGGTTGACCGAGCCCGGTTACCGCGATCCCCCAACAAGCCATGGAAGCACCTCTCCCCTCGTTATTCCGCCCGCGGTCGCGAATGGGCGTAATCGCACCCCTTTTGCGTCACCGCATGCCGTCAAATGCTCCGGAAATCCCCGGGGCGCAGCGGGAAGAGCGGTCTCCCCAGCCGCTTGGAGCTCACGCGCTCGAGCTCCAGGGCAACGGTGTAATTGTGCGTGACGAATCGAAGCAGCTCGTTGCGGGGGATGCTCAGGCAGCGGGTGCCGTGGTAGGCGGCCACAGTAGCGTTTGACGAGCTGTTCTGCATGAGGCCTATCTCGCCAAAGAATTCCCCCGCATGGATCGTCGAAAGCGCCCTCCCCTCGCGGGAAACCTTTGCATCGCCCTGGAAGATCACGAAGAACTCGGGCACCGTTTGCCCCTCTCCAAGGATGATCTCTCCCGGGGCGTAGCTCCTGATCGAAGAGAGCCGTCCAAACCGATTGATTGCCTGCAAGTGCCAGTTCTGGCACAGCGAGATCCTCCTTAGGAACGGGAGTTTTAGGACCGTGTCAGTGAGCAATTCCTGCGAGACCCGCTCGACGATCAGCTTCTCCGCTATTGAGCGGTCAAGAGTGAGAAGCGTGAGGGGCGTCAAGGAGCGGAGCCTGTAGTCCGGGAACTTCGGATCGGCCAGATCGTGGAGCCCAATGATGTCTCCCTCACTTAAGACCTGGACCTGAACCGTGCGCCCCGTGGGGAGTTCGCGGCGCAAGCTTACCTTCCCGCTCACGATCATCGAAACCTGGGTCGGAGTGCCGCCACTCTCCTTCAATGACTTGAATGGACCGTGGCGCCTCATGGCCATGGCCCGGGATAGCTCAACCCGCTGGGGCGGCTGAAGGGTGCTGAGCATCGGAGAAAGGGTCAGGAGTTTCACTCGTCCCGATTCGTCAAGACTCCCGCGGTCGGGGCCGAACCAGCGCTGGCGCCACTGGCGTAGTGTATTGCGGCGTGCACGGCCGCGTTCCCTGGCCCAGTGATAGAACTCCCAGAAAAGGTAGCCGAGGCCGAGCAGGACGAGGGATCCGCACGCCCCCATCGCAACGCGCAGTCCGTTGGCGCGCCAGAAGGTGAACGACCATGCGGGTGCGGCGCCCAGGCGTTCCACCCAATAGACTATGGCGAGGGTCCACACGATGGCGTAGGCGATTCGCACCCAGGTGGTGGGTTGGAACAGGGCCTTCCTGAGCAGCTTGGCACGCATCTCGGGGCGTCGGTTCTGAGGGAAAAGGTAGTCGTGCTCGGCATCGCTCGGGGCGCGCACCTGGCCCACCCGGATGAGGGCTGCAAAGGTGCCTCCGAAGATGGGGCGCAGGCTCAGGATCAACCCCACAAGGGAGAAGAACGCCCATTCGGGCTTGTGCCAGGCCGCAATGCCGGCTGCCGCCGCGAGAGTGGAGGGAATCGCCATCGCGGCCAGGGTCTGGGCCTCGCGCGTCATCATCACCGTGTCGTCCGTGTCCACGAAGAAGTGGGGCGGGATCTCAATCCAGGCCCATCGGGGCCGGTAGACTTCGCCTCCGGCGCCGCGCACCACGCAGGCTGCAAGAAACTCGCCGAAGCTGAGCGTTGCGCTCAGGAGGACAAGGCCCATCACGATATCCACAAACGTGGTCGGTATCTTGGGATGGAAGAAGAGCGCCATCAGGATACCGGCGCAGAAAAGGACCGTGAGCGGCCTCACGAGCACGCTCGGGCGAACAGACCAGCTCCAGTCGTACGCGAGAACCGGCTCCGGGCCCACGCCAGGCTCGAGGAGGATCTCGGCCTTCATCGCCTTCAGGATGAGTTCGTAGAACTCCCCTAGGGGCAGGCATTGCCGATCCAGGATGGCGTTCCCGAGAACGGCAGGCACCATCCTCGGCTTCTCGAACTGCTGAAGAATCTGCCACTGCTCGGGCGTGACGCTCAAGTAGGTCTTCGCCGGAATGTTCTTTAGGACGAAGATCCCGTTGATCAGTTCGCTGCGCTTTATCTGCGGAGCAAGGCAGAGCGTCTGGGCCGAAAGTAAAAGGTTAATGTCCATCAGCGCGTGGCTTAAGCGTCTAAGGGTTCCCCACCGAGCGCATCCTTGACGGCCGCCACGAGTTGCCTGTTCTCGAACGGCTTCGCAAGGAAACGGTGCTCGCGCAGGTCCGTGGGCCACCACGAAACATCCGTGAGGTGCCCGCTGATGAAGATCACGTTCAGGTTCGGAACCTTCGCACACATCTTGCGCACCAGTTCCAGCCCGTCGACCTTCGGCATGAGCACGTCGCAAATCACCACCGAGGGCGACGTCGGAGAGGTCCTGAGCGTTTCCATGGCCTCGGCGGCGCCCTCCGCGCAGCTGACGTTCCATCCCTGGGTTTTAAGCACGACATCTATCAGCCGTCGCATAGAAGGTTCGTCGTCTACGACGAGGATCCACGGCTCGGTGGGCGGGTTAGGTGATAACTCTGGGTTCGCGGAAGAGGGTGTCATGGTTTGAGTGCTGTGCCCAAGCCGGGCACGAAGAGGATCTTAGCTTGGACCCTGTTAATGGGGCCTCGTGCCGAAGAGGGTCGATTGGAACAACTACGCATCGCCCCTTCTTTTATTGCCCATCAACGACTTGTGAATTTTACAACCCGGGTTCGTTGAAAAAATGCAGGGATTTTAAATCCGAGGCCGCATCCCGCTAGGGAGCACGGTCCTTAAATCCGTCTTAGCCGTGATTCTCTAGGGCCTCCACAGGTACTTTCCCCTGCAAAAGGTCGGCCCTACATCCCTAAAGGACAGCGCCCTTACCGACCGCCGCTTGACTTTCCAGCGGTGCGTCCGATGTATGGGGGTAAGAGATGGCACCCGCCTTCCAGGCCCTTCGACTTACTTTCGCGCACGACCTGTAAAAGGACGCCGCCTAGCGGCGGGTCGTGCGTAGGCCTTATGGCCCTTTTCCCGCCACCGGCCCCAAGGACCGAGTCGGCGTTGTACTCCCGTAAGAAAACAGCCAATCTCAACCCTTCGACTCCATGCAGCCCGCCCCGATTACAAAGTACGTACCCTTCCCACCCGTCAACCTGCCCAACCGGCAGTGGCCGAACCGCACGCTCAGCCATGCGCCCATTTGGTGCAGCGTCGACCTACGCGACGGCAACCAGGCGCTCGCCCAGCCGATGAGCGTCGACGAGAAGATCGAGTTCTTCGATATGCTCGTGAGAATCGGCTTTAAAGAGATAGAGGTCGGCTTCCCCTCGGCCTCGCAGATCGAGTTCGACTTCACACGCCGCCTCATCGAGGAGAGGCGGATACCCGACGACGTCGCCATTCAGGTCCTCTGCCAGTGCCGCGAGGACCTAATCACGCGCTCTCTCGAGGCGATCAGGGGCGCAAAGAACGTCATCTTCCACCTCTACAACTCTACGTCACCGAAGCAACGCGAGTATGTCTTCAATCTGCCCAAGCACGAGATCGTGCAGATCCCCGTCAGGGCGATCGGACAGCTGAAACAAGCGCGAGCAGCGATGGACGCGGCGGGAACCCGTCTGCGCCTTGAGTATTCGCCGGAGAGCTTCACGAGCACCGAGCTCGAGTTCGCGCTCGAGATCTGCGAGGCGGTCTCGGACGTGTGGGGTCCGACCCCCAAGGATAAGATCATCCTGAACCTCCCTGCCACCGTCGAGTACGCCACCCCAAACGTCCATGCCGACCAGATCGAGTGGATGTGCACGCATCTGACCCGGCGCGACTCCACAATCGTGTCGCTGCACACGCACAACGACCGGGGCACAGGCGTCGCGGCCACCGAGCTTGCTCTTCTGGCCGGAGCCGACCGGGTTGAGGGAACGCTCTTTGGCAACGGCGAGCGGACCGGCAACCTCGACATCGTTACCGTTGCGCTGAACCTCTACACCCACGGGATCCACCCGGGTCTCGACTTCAGCGACCTGAACGCGATCAGGGATATTTACGAGCGCTGCACCCGGCTTGAGGTGCCCCCGCGCCAGCCCTATGCGGGCGAGCTTGTTTTCACCGCATTCAGCGGTTCGCACCAGGACGCCATCAAGAAGTCCCTACCCCACCAGAAACCCGGAAAGCCCTGGGATGTCATCTACATCCCGGTTGACCCTGCCGACATCGGCAGGAGCTACCGCGCGATCATAAGGATCAACTCGCAGTCCGGCAAAGGCGGCGTCGCCTACATCCTTGAGCAGGATTTCGGTTTCCAGCTGCCGAAGCTCATGCACAAGGAGATCGGCAGGGTCGTGAACGACCTGGCCGACTCCAAGGGCACGGAGTTGACCGCCGAGGACATAAGGGACGCTTTCCAGCGCGAATACCTGGGGAGGATCTCCCCGGTGTCTCTCGAGCATTTCAAGACGACCGAGCGCAACTCGACGGTCAAGTGCGAGGCCCGGATCACTATCGATGGGAAGCTCCATTCGCTCGCAGGATCCGGCAATGGGCCTATCGACGCATTCGTCAGGGCCCTGGGATCGACGGTGCTGCCAAAGTTCGACGTGCTCAACTACTCCGAGCACTCTCTCGGGGCAGGCGCCGAGGCGAAAGCCGTAAGCTATATCCAGGTGAAGCTCGCGCGCGGATCCGCGTACTTCGGCGCCGGGATCGACACCAACATCGAGCTAGCGTCGATCAAGGCCATCGTGAGCGCACTCAACAGGGCCGTCAGGCCGCGAAATGAAGTTTGAGCCCGCGAAACGCCCCCTGACGGGCGAGACGCTAGAGACCCTGACCTCTTCCCTCCAGGAACAGGGGGAGAAGGCGTTCCGTGCGACGCAGATCCTCGACTGGGTCTATAAGAAGCGTGCACGCTCTTGGGACGACATGACGAATCTGCCCAAGGCGCTGCGCGTCTGGCTCGATGAGGTTTTCACGCTCATGCCCGCCTCGCTAGTCCTGAACCGGCACTCAGAGGACGTGACGGACAAGCTGCTCCTTGAGCTCGAGGATAAGTCACTCATAGAAACCGTCATCATCCGCGCCCCCCAGGATGGCGTTGGGCTCGACCATTCACGCAAAACGATCTGCATCTCGACCCAGGTCGGGTGCGCCATGGGGTGCGTCTTCTGCGCGAGTGGCCTAGCCGGGCTAAAGAGGGACATGAGCGCGGGCGAGATCGTCGCCCAACTCCTCCAGGTCTGCTACGCCGAGGACGAGCGGACGCCGCGCGCTCGGGCCGAGCTGGCGTCGTTCGACAACATTGTCGTCATGGGAATGGGCGAACCCCTTGCAAACTATGACGCTCTCATCCGGGCCCTCACCATAGTGAACGCGGAATGGGGCCTTGGGTTCGGTGCGCGCAGGATCACCGTCTCGACGAGCGGAATCGTCCCGAAGATCCTCAAGCTGGCGGAAGAGCCCATTGGGTTTCGGCTGGCCATTTCGTTGCACGGAGCCACCGATGAGGTTCGCTCGCAGATCATGCCCGTCAACAAGGCCTATCCCCTGGCGAAGCTCGTGCCCGCAATAAAGACCTTCACCGAGCGCCATGGGCGGATGGTCACGCTCGAGTTCATACTTATCGCCGACGTGAACGACTCGCTCGACCAAGCCCGAAGGCTGCGCAATATTGCTCTCGACCTTCACGCCCACGTCAACCTGATCCCGTACAACACGGTCGAGGGCCTTCCCTGGAGGCGCCCGGAGGGCATTCGCCAGGTCGCCTTCGCCGAGGTTCTTGAACGGTCGGGTGTTTCGGTGACACTCCGGCGCGAAAAGGGCCACGACATCGCGGCCGCGTGCGGGCAGCTCCGGCTAAAGACCGAGCGGGAGCGCGAAGTTGCGCCCTCGGTTTGAAAAATTCACTTGAAAGGGATAGGGAACCCAAGGCTACATATCCGTTTCTAAGGGAACCTCCGCTTCCCGTTCCCCCCATTCTCACACCATGATCGAAGTCAAAGGCCTAGTAAAAACCTATGGCTCCAAGCGTGCAGTCGACAACGTCACCTTCTCCGTAAAACGCGGAGAAATCCTGGGCTTTCTCGGGCCCAATGGCGCGGGTAAGTCCACGACCATGAAGATGATAACGGGCTTCGTTAGGCCCGACTCGGGAACAGCCCTCATCGAGGGGGTTGATGTCCTTAAAGACCCGGTTTCCGTCAAGCGCAAGCTTGGCTACTTGCCGGAGAATGCCCCCGCTTACCCCGAGATGACGGTCCAGGAATTCCTGGGCTTCATCGCCGAGGTGCGCGGCTTCCGCACCCGCTCCGCTCGGGACAATCAGGTCGAGCGCGCAATCGGGCTCACCCACCTCTCGACCGTGCGCCGCCAAACGATCGAAACCCTGTCAAAGGGATATAAGCAGCGTGTCGGGTTCGCGCAGGCACTCCTGCACGATCCCCCGGTCCTGATTCTCGACGAACCCACGGACGGGCTCGACCCGAACCAAAAAAATGAGGTCCGCACGCTCATAAAGAACATGGCGGTCGAGAAGGCGGTCATCCTCTCGACCCACATTCTCGAGGAGGTCGAGGCTATCTGCACCCGGGTCATCATTATATCACGCGGAAAGCTGGTAGCCGACGAGTCTCCCGCTCAGCTCCTCGCCCGCCAGCCCGGGGCCAGGATGGACGAGATATTCCGAAATCTAACGGACAAAGACGTATGAAACAGGTTAAACCCATCTTCAAACGCGAGTTCGTGGGCTATTTCCGGACGCCGGTGGCTTACGTGTTCCTGGTCGCGTTTCTCGTCATCTCGGTCGCGCTCTCCTTCTCGCGCTTTGGCGGGTTCTTCAAGGCTGGGGTCGCGAGCCTCGACTCGTACTTCGGCTTTTTCCCGTGGCTCTTCCTCTTCATCGTGCCCTCGGTCGGTATGCGCCTTTGGTCAGAGGAGAAGAGGTCCGGCACCGCCGAGCTCCTCTTCACGCTGCCCGTGACGACACTCGAGGCGGTGATCGGGAAATTCCTGGCGGGCTGGGCCTTTCTAGCACTCGCGGTGCTCCTGAGCTTCCCGATGGCGCTCACCATAGGCTACCTGGGGAGCCCCGACTGGGGCATCGTCTGCACAAGCTACCTGGGCGCGATCCTGATGGCGGGCGGCTTCCTAGGCGTCTGCTCCCTCACTTCGGCTCTCACGAAGAACCAGGTCGTAAGCTTCGTGATCAGCCTGTGCGTGTGCGCGGTCCTCGTTTTTCTGGGGTACAGCGGCTTCACGGGTTTCCTCGAGGGCCTGCTGCCCGTCGGGGTCTCCGACGCGATCTCAAACTTCAGCTTCATCACCCATTTCAACCCCTTCGTGAGGGGCATCGTGGACGCGAAGGACGTTATGTTCTTCGTGTCACTGATAGGGTTCACCCTCTTCCTCAACGTGGTAGCTCTCGAGCGCTGATCCCGACCCGCCATGACAAACGGAAGCAAGACACTCGCCATACTCCTCCTTCTCGTGGGGCTCGTCCTCGCGAACTACCTGGCCACCTCGGTGCCCCTAAGGTACGACGCCACGTCGGAGAAAATTTACACGCTCTCGCCCGGCACGAAGGCCCTCCTGTCGAGGGTCGGCGAAGCCACGACGCTCGACCTGTACTTCTCGCGCAACGCGGCGGGCCAGTTTGTGGAGTACAAGAACTACGCAGAGCGCGTCAGGGAGATGCTGCGCCAGTACGAGCGCGCATCAAACGGGAAGGTCCATTTGAACGTAATCGACCCGGAGCCCGACACGCCCGAGGAGGAGAAGGCCACCGCGGCGGGCATTGAACCGCAGACGATCCCCGGGGGCGCCCAGTTCTATTTTGGGCTCGTGGCCACCCAGGCCGACCAGCAGAAGGTGATCCCTGCCCTGACGCCTCAACGTGAGCAGTTTCTCGAATACGACGTCTCCGAGCTCATTTACGGAGTGGGACAGACCGAGAAGAAGAAGCTCGGGCTGATCACGAGCCTTCCCCTGCAGGGCAATCCCGGAATGCCAATGATGGGCCAGCAGGGCACGGACCCTCAGTTTGTCGTGAGCGAGTGGGAGCAGACCTACCAGATCGTCCCCGTGCAGGCCTCCGCGACCGAGTTACCCGCGAACATCGATGTGCTCGCCATAGTCCACCCGGAGAACCTCACCCTGAAGCTCCAGTTTGCGATCGACCAGTTCCTGCTCGCAGGCAAGCCGGTCTTCCTGGCGGTGGACCCCTCCTCCGCCTACTTTAAGCGGCTCGGCGGCCAGGAGGCCATGTTCGGCGGCCCGCAGCCAAACGTCTCGAGCGACCTGCCGGTCCTCCTCAAAGGATGGGGTATCGCCTACGACGCCCAGAAGGTGGTTGGAGATCCCGAGAACGCCGAAGAGGTGGAGCTGCGCGACCAGAGCCACCTGCGTTATCCGGTGTGGCTGAACCTCGCACAGGATAGCTTCAATCCAAAGTCGCTGCCCACCGCGCAGCTCGCCTCAGCGCTCTTTATTGAGGCAGGCAGCATCTCCCTAAGGCCTGGCAGTAGCCTGACATTCACACCCCTGGTCGAGACCTCCGCCAAATCCGGAGACGTCTCCGTGGCGGCCCTCCAATTCGCCCAACCCGAGGAGATCGCTCGTCAGGTCACGCCTTCGGGCAAACGCACGATAGCGGCCTTAGTGAGCGGAAAATTCAAAACGGCTTTTCCGGACGGCGCACCGGCGGACCCGGTGCCTGCCGACAAGAAGGACTCAAAGCCGGCGGAAAAGGATTCGTCGAAGGCAAAGGCCGACACGCTCATGGAGTCCAAATCGTCATCCATCCTGATCGTCGTGGCCGACACCGACTGGCTCTTTGACGACTACAGCGTGCGCAAGTTCAACTTCATGGGTCAGGCCGCGGCCGAGCCCTTCAACGACAACCTCTCGCTCGCCGCCAACTCCCTCGACTACCTGGCGGGCTCCCGCGACCTGATCTCGATCCGGGGCAAGGGAAATTCCGTACGGCCCTTCACCGTCGTAAAGCACATGGAGGCGGACGCCGCCGAGAAGTACAAGGAGAAGCTGACGGCCCTTGAGGCCCGCATCAACGAGGTCCAGGCGAAGCTTGCCGAGCTCCAAGGCAAGAAGAGTGACGGGGGTAAATTGATCGCCTCGCCAGAGGCCACGCGCGCGATTGAAGACTTCCAGAAGCAGTCGTCGGCCCTGCGCGGCGAGCGAAGGGCCATCCGCCGAAGCCTCCGCGAAGGGATCGACGCGCTCGAGAACAGGCTCCTCGTCTTCAACCTGCTCGGGACACCCCTCTTGGTCTGCGGCCTCGGGCTCTGGTATTACCGCAGGCGCCGCTCCTAGGCGAACTGCGGCCCCTGCCCCGTATCTCCCGACCCGCCCGATGAAACTCAGAAATCTTGTTATCACCGTCGCAGTTCTGGCCGTCCTTTCTGTCGCGGCCTACCTTCGGAACCAGCCCAAGGCCGCACCCGTGGACGACCCGCGCGTAGGCAAGTCGCTTCTGGACTCGGACACCGCCTCAAGGGTTTCCGGCCTGCTGGTCACAGACCAGGGAAAGAAGGTTGAGCTCGCGCGCAGCGCCGACGGCTCCTGGCGCGTTACGAGCTACTACGACATGCCGGCTGACTTTGATAAGATTGCCCGCTTTGTGCAGGACCTGAACGAGGCGAAGGTCGACCGTTTCGTGACAGCCAACCCCGAGAGGCTCTCGCGGCTCGAGTTCAAGGACTCGCAAATTGTGCTCAAGGATTCGGGCGGCAAGGAGATCTGGAGCATCACGCTTGGCAAGACCCCTGAGACCGGCAACGGGCGCTTCGTCCGCTTCGCCGGCGAGCCAAAGGCATTCCTATCGGGGCTTCACGCATGGCTCGACACCGATGGCAAGAGCTGGGCCGACACGCGGCTGGTGGCGGTGAAACCAGAGGACGTAGCCAAGATCGCGGTCCCCTTTGAATCGGGCGCCAAGGTCGAGGTATCGCGGGCAAAGAAGGACGGACCGTGGTCCGCCGTAAATGCTCCAGCCGGTCAGAGCCTCAACGCCGAAAGGGTAAACTCGCTGCTGACGGCGCTCACCTCACTGCGTTTCTCCGACACATTGGACTCCAAGGATGAATCGGCCATTGAGGCTGCCAAGTTCATGCGCATGTTTCGGTTGACGACCTTTAGTGGAACGGTTCTCGATATTTCGTTAGGACGAAAGCCGGAGGAGAAAAGGCTGAAGGCCCCTGTGGGCGATGCAAAGGAAGTTGTGGCGCCGGCAAAGGACGGGGCAAAGCCCGAGGGAACACCAATCGCCCCGGAATTCGAGACCATCCCCGCGGGACCGGCATTCGTCGCCGTCGCGAGCTCGGATTCTAAGGCGCCTATCAACGATCTGATGAAAAGCCGGGCGTTCAAGGTGGACGACTATGCGTTCACGGGCCTGCCGCAGAAGGCTGACGAATTCTTCGAGGCCGCAAAGGCTAAGTAGGGAAGCCACGCCTGCGGCCACGGGTCACCGGGGGGTGTTGCGCGCCCATACGCGGCCGAGCGCACGCTTGAGTTTCCCCACAACGCGCCCTGCCCGTTTGCGTTTTCGCCCGGTCACAGTCCCAACAAATTCATCCTCCAGCTTAAGGAATTCCCGCCTGTCCCCCGAGCTCAGCTCGACGCCCAGCTCGCGGCCTATTCTCTGAACAAGCGACCAGGTCCCTCCCCTCGAGAGCTGGCTGTCCCCATCTCGCATGCCCCGGATTTCGCTCAGGAGGTAGTGGGCACTTCTGGCAAGCAACACATTGACCCGAATATCGCCCTTCCATTTCCATTCGTTGTCGATGAAAACGCATTCCCCGTCCTTCACAAAGGAGTTGGGCCAAATGGAATCCACGTATCGGCCCTCGACGACCCACTCCCCCTCTTTCTTAAACGCAACAGACCTGATCTTTCGCATCCAGGGTTCGCAGGGTTCAAGCAGCGCGCGCAGGGAAATCCCGCGGCGCTTAACCCGCTTTAGCACCTGCATCTGTATTGAGTCCGATTCCAGCCAGGGCTCCTCATAACCCTCGAGTTTGAACGGGTCGCCGTCGTCGGCGCCGGGAGCCATTCGGCGCTTTTTCATCCAGAGGCTTCCGTCACCCCGCTCCTCGAGCCTGGTTATCGTCTGGTATTCCCTGCGCCGGCGGTCGCTGAACATGATTCCCAGCTGACCGAATGCCATCGTGGAGCCGCCGGCATTGCCCGCTACCACGAGAAATGAGTTGGCGAAGAGAGGGAGCATCCTATTCCTGGCCAGTTCCATTAAAACGAGCCTCTGGTTGAATGCGGGGGCCCGCGCCTTTGAATAGTCGCGCGGAGCAAAATTCCCGACGAGTTCACCCAGATTCGCCCTTCCAAATGCGTCCTCGGACAGGACCGCCGAGGTCAGTTTGTAATCCGGATAGGGAAAATAGAACTTGGTATGGGCAAAATGCGTGGCCAGTCGCTCCTTGAGCTCACCGTGGCCGAAAGTCCGGTGGGTATCGTACCGCGGGTAGCCCTCCAGCCCATCGAACATGATGCCGTTGTGATCCTCGGCGCTCGAAGCGAAATATTTGAGCCCAAACTGGTTCTCGATTGCCACAACCACCGCCCCTCCCGGCGCCAGAATATCCTTGAAGCAGCGGAGCACCGCATCGTGGGGGTCGTTCCCCTTAACGAACAGCTTGGAGTACTCGAACACCCCTATGCAGAAGATGATGTCGAAGCGCGTCGCGAATGGGATGTCTTGGAAAGGTGCGTTCAGAATGGACACGTTTGGCATGCCCCGGGTCCGCATCCTGGCGAGCGTCGCGCGGGGAAGGCTTCCCTCGATCGCCACCACGTCAACGAAGGTCTCCCCGAGATACCGGGTGATAGCGCCGCATCCGCAGCCCACCTCCAGGACTTTTGCCCCCCTTACAAACGTGAACCCACGCAGGAGCTGCGACCGTTTCCTGGAGAGGTGGTACTCGGTGACCCAATCCCGGATGTAGCCCTCCAGCTCATAGGAATCGGAGCTTAGGTCGGAGGCTTTTTGAAGCACCTCCCGCAGGTAGCGCTCATGCGACTCCCCGTCCGTGTAGTTGAAAACCCCGGCTCCAGGGAGCCTCCAGACCCCGTTTGCATCTGATTCGATGGGGCACGACACCTTGTCCGAAAGCGGCGTAGAGGCACTTTTTCGCGGTCCACCGAGCGCGCCAGCCTTGCAGGTAGCAGACCCTTCGCCTGCGGCATCGCGGTTGGTGTTGGGCTCTGTCATTCGGGCATGGGAATCGCAGGACGCACGGAAAAGGAAAAAGTTTCGGCGATGGCGGAAAATCCGTCGGCCGCGGCGTGAGGCCAAGAATCTTAATGTGGAATTAATAATTTCGAAGAAACGTTTTGGCTTCCGGGCCGTCACTCAGGCAGACCCGCGATGCTTAACACCCCAGCACCGATCGTTATCGACAGTTGTGCCCTGCCTCCGCGCAGGCGGGCAGAATCTCCGCTGATCACGATCGCGGTGCCCGCCTACAATCGGCCCGGCCTGCTGGCTGAAGCGCTGGCGAGTATCGCGGCGCAAACGATCAAGATCCCGCTGGAGGTTATCGTTTGCGACGACCTGGGGATGCCGGAGACCCGAGCCATCGTGGAGAAATATTCCAGCGAACCGTTCTTCTATTCACCTAACCCGGTGACTCTCGGGGCGGTCGGCAACTGGAACAGGTGCCTGAACATCGCCCGGGGCAAATGGGTCATGGTTCTTCACGAAGACGACATGCTTTATCCCTGGTACCTTGAATGCGTGCTGCCCCGCCTTGGGACCGGGATCTCGGCTGTCTGCACCATGACGTCCCGGGGGCCTGTGCCCCCCGAGGTACGCCCACCTCCCGAGTCCCCCGACGTTATCGTCCATTCTCCGCGGCATTTCCTGAAGAGCTCGATGACCCCGTTTCCAGGCGTCCTCGTTCGACGGGACGTAGCCCTGCGCCTCGGGGGATTCGATGAGAAATGGGGACCGGTAGCCGACTACGAGTTCTGGTACCGGCTGGGTTGCGCCGGGAGGGTTGAGGTAGTGCGCGCCATTGGAGCCTTCTACCGTGTGGCGCATGGGCAGTGGACTGAAAGCGTCTGGGACCGTATGCTGAGACTGACCCACCTGCTGCGCCTTAGAATTGCCGCCGAGCAATTCCCATCGCATCGGCGGGCAGGTCGC